>SMTZ1_10000582_pt1 | contig 34465 bp, 40 predicted proteins | sample DeeMarSWOR136_30_FD_25667 | JGI IMG/M metagenome (IMG submission 25667)
CGGAACAAAGGAATACAATAGATCTAAAAATTCTTAGAAAACTAATTGAATTGTTTAAAAAGAGTGCGGAAAATCAAGATATTTGTGTAATTTATGCTGCAAATGGGAAACATTTTACAGTTGGAGCAGATCTAAAGTATGGATATGACTTATTATCAGATAAATCAAGATTAGATGAGGCAATAGAATTTCTTGAATCATGGCAAATCTTAACAAGAACGATATTAGCCCATCCTGGGATCATCATTGTTGGATTGCATGGATGGGTGATAGGAGGAGGTTTTGAACACACGCTAACTTGTGATTTAAGAATTGCGGCATCAGATACACGGATAATGCTACCTGAAGTTGGTGTAGGATTATTCTTTTCAAATGCCTCAACTAAAATTTTACCAAGAATAATAGGGGAGGCTAGAGCAAAAGAATTAATGATTCTTGGAAATGAGATTAACGCAGATGAGGCTTTAAGAATAGGATTGGTGAATAAAGTATGTAAACCTGAAAGCCTTAGAAGAATCCTTAAAAAAACTGCAAATATGATTATCGCTCGAGATCATCTTGCTCTTAAATACACCAAAGCTTTCATAAATGAAAATCAAGATCTAAGTCTAGAATCAGTTTTAGCTCGAGAATCAATTGCTATGATTACTACGGGTCAATCTGAAGAATTAAAAAAAAGGCTTGAAAGATTTGTTAAAGAACGGCATTAATATATACTTTTAATATCTCTTATTTAATTTTTTCAATTGTCTAGTTTTTCTATTCAATTTAGATTTTAAAGCATTAATGGCATCATTTACAGCATATTGGTAAGGAGATACGTTTTTTTCTTGAGAATTCTTAATAACTTCATAAGTTTTTTCTGTAATCTTTGATTTTATAAATTCAAAAATCTCATCAGCATTTTTTGCCACCTTATTCACTAAAACAGCTAACACTTCACCCGCATTGGCAATGAAATCAGGAAAGGCTATAATTCCTCTTTCTTTTAAGATCTCTGGAATTCCTTTTTCATATGGAATATTAGCTGCTGGTATAAGAGCAATAGCTTCAATTTTATCTACATTATCTTTGTTAATCACATCAGGACGAGCACCGGGGATAATAAAGTCGGTATGAAATTCCGAAGTCAATTCAAACAATTTTTCTTTAGGGATTTTCAAAAGATTCTTGCTTTCATAATGGTTTACTAACTCATCTCCATATTGTAATTTAAGTTTTAAGAGCTTAATGACATCTAAACCATCTTCATCAAAAATAGCTCCATTAATCGTAGATATACCATTTAATTGAAACCCCAACTCGTTCACACTCATTGCTAAAGCTGTCCCAACTTTACCAAATCCTTCTAATATTAGTTTTGGTTTTTTAATTTTATCTAATTGCTTTCCCGTTAATTTGTCAAGATTATTATAAATAACATCTAAGCAATATACAACCCCATATCCAGTGAATAATTCCTCTACAGGCACTCCAAATTTTTTTAATCCTATTGGTTTAGGCGCAAGATTTGGGACACCCATCACTTTAAACATCTTTAACAAATCATTATCATCAGTACCCATATCAGGTCCAGGATAATAAACATCATGTTTTATAAATTGAGAAATTTGTTCTGCAAAACTCGTTAATAAAACTCCTTTATTCTCTTTATCTAATGGGTCTCCTCTAATTCCTGCTTTTGCACCTCCTATTTTTAGCTTATAAGCACAAAATTTGAGAGACATAGCGCGAGAGAGTCTAATCATCTCATCAATAGTAATGTCTGGAGCCAATCTAACCCCTCCAGCGGGTATTCCATAGACAGAATTGTCTATAACTAAAACACCATCTAAACCAACAGATGAGTTTTTAATAAAGATAATTTTTTCAGGACCAATCTCATCTAATAAAGAGGGGTCTTTTATTGAGAAATCCATCTTATTATCACTGACTATTTAGGTTTTTCGAATTATAATTCAAGGTTTTAAATAAATAATAATTTAAGATTTGTAAAGAATTATTTTATGAATTTATAAAATTTTTTTATTAATTACAAATTCTAATCTATATGGAACGAAAAGAGCCAATTTTATTTGAATTATACCCTAATTTAAAGGATAAAGTTCCATGGATTCCTTTACTTACAAATGTACCTACTCCTATTGAAAGATTAACAATTTTAGAAGAAAATTTAGATATGAATGGTGGAGAAATTTATATCAAGAGAGATGATAAAAACCATAATATTTATGGAGGAAATAAGCTTCGAAAATTTGAATTTATTTTTGGAGATGCGATTAAGAAAAGAAAAAAAGGAATTATAACATTGGGAGGTATTGGTACTAACCATGGTTTAGCAAGCAGTATTGTTTGTAAAAACTTAGATGCACCCTTAAAATGTGAATTATTTTTGTTTCCTCAACCTCTTACTTGGCATGTACAGCGATCATTGTTACTTTTTAATTATTTTGGAGCAAAATTGCATTTCGGTAAAGGAGATATAACTACATTTATTAAAGCATTACTTTTTCAGCTTATTCATCCAAAATTCTATTTTATGTTTCCTGGAGGTTCTCCACTCTTTGGTTTCGGCAGTTCTTTAGGAACAATAGGTTTTGTAAATGCTATATGCGAATTGAAAAATCAAATTGATAATAAAGTAATACCAGAACCAGATATAATTTTCGTAGCAGGAGGGTCTAATGGAACAAGTGGAGGACTTGTTGCTGGATGCAAACTCCTTGGATTAAAAACTAAAGTCTATATTGTCGCTGTTTATGACGATTTTATTTCAAATCCATCTGCTGTTAAAAGAAATGCCAATAAAGCACTTAAATTTTTATGTAAAAATGATAAATCAATCCCTAAAATAGAAGTCACTGAAGATGATTTTGGATTCATAACAGGATATTTAGGTTCTGAATATGGAATTAAAACAATAAGGAGCCAGAATGCTGTTGATACAGTATATGAGTCTGAGGGTAAAAAGAGAGATTTCAAATTAGAAACTACATATACCGGTAAAGCAATGGCGGGAATGTTTGATTTTCTTAAAGAAAGTGAAAATAAATCTAAAAAAGTATTATTTTGGAACACCTATAATTCAAACGATCTGGATAAATTTCTTAAAGAGACTAATTTTGAATTTGAAAGGCTACCAAGAAAATTTCATATATTTTTTGAAAAGGAGATTTTTCAATGTTGGCAAATTACAGATTGCCCTAATAAATTAAGAGTAGAATGTCCAGCATATTTTAATCACGAATATAGATTTTGGAAGGTTACAGAATGTAAACTTAATGATGAAAGTAAAAAAAAAGCTTTAAATAAACTGAAAAAAGTAATAGAATTAGAAGATTCCTAGTTTTTAAAACGAATTTATATGATTTTTAATCTCTGGAATAGACCAGTAATTAGTATGGGGAGTGCGATTGTTGCATCACACCAAACACTTACATGTTTCGATTCTGCTTTATATTTTCCCCAAGATTTTGCTTCCAAAAAAGTACTTCCAGAAAGACCTCCATCATATTCTGTAGCAGTATGTATCCGAACAGAATAGTCATAACCCATCCTTTTGATTTGACCAATTTCATCTAGCATCGGAAAGATTTGTTGAGCCCAATTTCGTGGAACACCTCCACCAATTATTAAAGTACCATATTCTTTTGACTCTCTTATTATATCTGCAAACTTTTTTACATCTGCCAAGATGTCAAACTGAAAGTTATAGTCTTCATAATAGGAATATTTCAATAATTTCAAGGATAACTCAGAATCAGAAAAAGCAGGAACAAAAATTGGTATATTTTTTTTAGCAGCAATCGATAAAATAGATCTTTGGGTAATTTTACTCCCAATTTCATTTAAAAATTCAGATGGTGTAGTAAAAATATTTTTAGTATCATAAGCGGATTTAATTATTGCATACAACTTTTTATCTGCAAGAGAATAATTAGTTTCAGGAAGAAAAACGTCGTAAATTCTATTTATTCTAAATTTAAAGAGTTCCTCATCATCGACATTAAGAGTTCCAATATAATGACCTATATTTGAAGCTGCGTCTACTAAATCATGTATAATATTAGCTCCAGTACTAACTATTACATTAATTAATTCATATTCCATTAGGGTGGAAATAATATCACCCATACCAGCAGGTACTAATGCTCCAGATAGTGTCAAAACAGTTAATATATCTTTATTGATAACCATTTCATAAAGAATATCAAGAGCTCTACCAAGATTTCTGCCTTGAAATCCGCAATCTTTTAAAGATTTTAAAAGATCATCTACATTTTTAACCTCTTTAATATTGAATGGAGAGATTTTTTTTGTAAGATAATCATGTTCATCCAATCCTTTCATATTAGATTTTAATGGTTAACATTTTTTAAAATGATCTAAATTATTTCATTATATATCATTATTATTAAATTAAAAGCCATAGAACATATTAACGATGTATTCTGTGGTTAAGAGAAATTATACTATAGGATTATTGAATAAATTTCAAACTTTTTTAATAAATGAAAGAAATTAGTAAATTTCCTTGGAATAAATTTATTTTTACATACTATATCATAAATTTGGGTAAATTATGAAAAATTAAAAAGATAACATTCTAATATGGATATACGAATCAATTATATTTAAATAATAGTAATATATATTATATACTTAAGCTAAATAAAATAATTTAAATTATATTACAAGATGTCACTCGTCCCTAAGAAGGTATTCTTTATCAAAGGTGTAGGATTTCATAAATCCAAGTTAGCAGCTTTTGAACAAGCGCTTAGAGATGCAGGAATTGAAAAATATAATTTAGTAAATGTATCTTCAATATTACCTCCTTATTGTATTGAAATTAATAAAGAAGATGGTTTGAGTCAACTTCGCCCTGGTCAGGTTGTATATTCTGTTATAGCTAGAGTAGAATCAAATGAATATAATCGTTTAATTTGTGCTTCTATAGGTGTAGCTAAACCAGCTGATAAAGGACAGTATGGTTATTTGAGCGAACATCATGCTTTTGGTATAAAACCCGAAAATGTGGGAGAATTTGCCGAAGATTTAGCAGCAGAAATGTTAGCAACTACTCTTGGTATACCTTTTGATCCAGATGCTAATTATGATGAAAAAAAGGAAGTTTTTAAAATGGGAGGGAAGATAGTTGAAACAAAAAATATCACTGCAAGTGCTACAGTTAAAGAAGAACATGAATGGGCTGCTGTAATAGCAGCAGCAATGTTTATACTTTAATTTTTATCGATTTTTAAAATTATCAAATTTGAATAGTCTTATCATCTATCGCTATAACTAACATTTTTCCTTTTTATATTTACTAATATGGATAAATAAAATGTAAATAAATAAAGTCATTATCAGTTGCTTGAAAATTACAAATTAAATCCATCATCCAACTCATTTTATTGATTTAATTTTAATTTTTCTTATGAAGACTTAAAATTCATTTTAAATTTATGTTAGTAAGAAATTAAATTTTATTTTTAATAAAAAAAATTAAATAGAAATCATCATGAGTCTTAGAGCAATAAAAACATCTCCAAGTAAAGAGGAACTTGCAGATCGTTTGGAGAAAGTTAGAAATCTCATGAAACAACAAGGTTTGGATTACTATATTTCTTTTGATCCTGTAAATATTTATTATTTGACTAATTTTGCTTTTTATGTTCATGAACGCCCTTTTATACTTATAATACCTAAAGAAGACATACCCAAAATGTTGATACCTCTTTTGGAGAAAGGTCATTTTAAATCAAGAGCAAAATGTGAGCTTGATTTTGTTATTTACTATGAATTTCCAGCGCAAAATGGTGAAAATTGGTATAATCATTATCAAAAGCATATTAATAGCGATTCAAAAGTAGGAGTAGAATCGGCATTACCAATAGGAATTGCTAATAAAACACCAGGAAAAATCATTGTTTCTGATATTATTGAAGAAATACGCCTTATTAAGACAGATTATGAAATTGGTAGAACAGTTCATGCAAGTAGAGTTGTAAATAAAGGACACAAAATATTACTAAAGAAATGCCGTCCAGGAGTGCTTGAATTCGCATTATACAAAGAGGTCACAGATGCAATGACCTCAAAAATAGTGCAAGATATCCCTAATGCTAATTTTAGAGCAACAGAAACAACTGGGGCTGTTTGGCCTCCATCTATATCTCACGATCCTCATTTAATACCGAATATTTTTGCTCCAATGGAAGAAGGAGGACCACATGTTTCTATAGTTTCAGCTCAGGTTGACGGCTATGGAGTAGAAATAGAGAGAACATTTTTTTTGGGATATGTGCCTGAAAAAGCGAAGAAACCATTTGAAGTGATGTACAATGCTAGAGCTTTAGCATACGACTTATTAAAACCTGGAATAATTATGAGCGAAGTGGATAAGAAAGTAAGAAAATATATCACAACAGAAGGGTATGGAAACAATATTATCCATCGAACAGGACACGGTCTGGGTATTACTGGGCATGAAGCTCCGTTTTTAGCTGAGGGCTATGACAGGGAGTTAGAGTCTAAAATGATCATTAGTGTTGAACCAGGTATATATATTCCAGGATTAGGAGGTTTTCGACATTCTGACACTGTTTTGATTACAGAAGATGGATATTCGAAATTGACAAAAGCACCAGAAACACTTGATGAGCTTACAATTTCATTATAAATGGGGTTAAATTTCTTTTACTATTCTACTTAAAGGTTTCCTAAATGTAGGATTAGGGACAGCACCTTTGATATATCCAAATGGTAGAATAGTTAGAATGAAATTCTCCTTGGGTAGTCCTAATACTTCTTTTGCTTGTTCTCTATCTAACGTTCCAATCCAACATGTTCCAATATTTAATGCCCAAGCCATTAACATCATATTCATTGAAACTAGAGTTGTATCTTGAACATACCACTTAGGATTTTTGCGGGATTCTCCTATAATTGCGATTAAAATAGGAGCTTCTGCAATAAATTTACCATACTTCGCTAGTTTAGCCAATGTATTAATTAATTCCTTATTTTTAATCACAATAAATTTCCATAATTGCCTATTACTAGCTGAAGGCGCCCATCTTCCTGCTTCTAGAATCATTTCAATTTGCTCATTGGGAATTGGTTTATCTTGAAATGATCGGATACTTCTTCTCTGTTTTAAAAATTCTAAAAAAATTTTTGGATCTATCATTATTCTCAATTATTTTTACTATAATATCTTATATATCCGATATTGATTCTATCTATAATTAATATCCAGAGGATTAAAATTATTTCATAAAAATAGAGATTTTATTTATTTAAATTATTATCTTTATATCTGAAATATTCTGCATCGAAATTAGGATATAGTTTATTTTTTCTCCCTTCTTTTTTAATACTTACTAAATTCAATTCTAGCAACTTCTTGAGATGATATTGAATTGTTTTATGGTCTACTTTAAATTTTTTAGTAATTAAATTATTCCAGATTCCGGGGTCTTCTTCAATCAATTCTAAAATCTCCAAAGTTAATTTACTTTTTTGAAGTTTCAGATCTACATTGGATATTGGATTTTTTTGGTAATATGGAAAATATGAAATAAAATTACCTATCCTTTTTTTACCAATAACCTTATAAGTTTGAAGAATATCGAGATGCCAAACTAAATTTCCAGCTGCCAGTCCAGTTTTTCTTAATAGCTCATTGAAATGGATCCCAGGCTCTTTTAAAATCAATTCTATAATCATATTTCGATTTTCATTTTCTAAAACATCGGTTAATGATAATCGATGAGCTCCTTTATCGATTGAAACCGTTCTTGTTTTTAAATATAGAAAGTAATCCTTTTTTGAGATTAAGAAAGCTATTGAAATAATTCCAATAGCTACAATTATTATTGTAAGATATAACCAAGTCAAATCCTCTTTTTTACTTTTTATCTCGAAGACAGTAATGTAATAATCAGTGTCTTCTTCAATTCCATATAAAGAACCCATTATAAAAGTTTCCAAACTAGTCTCATTAACTTTTTCTGTTGTATCAAGCATTTCCCAAGATACTTCGCCTTGCTTATACATCGCTAATGAATATGATTTATTTGGATTTAATCCATATTCAAGATTCTTTTCATATTGTATAGTTAAATTTTCAATAGTCTCATTAGTTCGTATTCTCATTATGCAATCATAATTATATCTCGTGTTTTTTCTCGCGACATCTAGATTTTTGGGAGCATTTGTTGAATTAAAATTTTCTAATCTTGATTTCAAACTTATATTTAAGTTGATTGAATAACTATTATTAATAAAAAAAGATGTTTGACGATTTCTAATATTATTTTCATATTCGATATATAGTTCTATTAAAGAGTCAGTAGAAATATCAAAACTTAAATTATTCGGAAAATTATAAGAAACTCGTTCATTTGGTTTAATTTTATCACTAGCCCAAAATTTAGGAACATTTTCCCTTCTTTTACCTTTAGCTCCATAAATTAAATTACTATAATTAAATAAGATTAAAAGTAACACAAGTATGGTTAATATTAACCGTTTCCACTTTGATTTTCTATACAATTCCAATTAACTTCAGTTTTTTATTTTATAATTGAATTAAAGAAAGATAAAAAAAAAAATATTAGAAAATGCTCTTAAATTCCTATTTTCTTTTGACAAGAAAGATTATGATTCCTATAACTACTATAACACCCACAATTACTCCAATGTATATATATATTAATGGGAATCCTTCAGATTCAGGTATTATAATCGTCCATACTGAAAAATGGTTTGTTTCACACACTAAAGATCCATTTTTTAATTCTGTTGGTACAGTAACCCATTCTTGATTACCCTCATGATAGTATGCCCATTGGCCATTCCGATTTCTATTATTTGCTTGTATCATAAGTTTTGCTTGACAAGAATCATTACATTCAATTGATACACAAAAACCTTCTTGATATCTATAGCGATTTCGATGTTGATTTCTTAGAGTATGACCTTTCTGTAATCCAAGTTGAACTTGTTCTTCAGTGCAAGTCATATTCATCTGAAGATCATGATTACTGTCTATTTGAATTTCAAAATTTTTTGCTCCAATTTCTGAGGAATCGCAGTTAAGATGTAGATCAACGTTAACATTGCAGTTAAATGTTAGCCTGGTTTGTTGTTGGAACATGAATTGAGTTCTATTATTCGCTAGTACACGCCATTGAAATTGTTCAGAAGGGATTGGATCTGGTGGTCCTTGACTGGCTATTACACTTGAAATAGAGAATATTGAAAATAGAATTGAAATACTTATCAATACAAATAATATTTTTTTTATTTTAATCATTTTTATTCAATTTTTAAATTGTTCTAAGAGAAATAACAGGAGTCAAATAAAAAAGATTGGGGAATAATTATCCCCAATTGAATTGAGTGTAAAATTATCAAAATTTTATAATTTTTTCCACATAAAAGAGTTAAAACCAATGCAGCAATAAAAAAAAATTCATACTTTCAAGTTCTTTGAACCAAAAGTTTTAATTTTGAAATTTTGAAAATATTATTAAAGATTTTCAAATTAAAATATTAATAAGGAATTCATCTTAAATTTATTTTAAGATGAATTTAATGTAAATTTTATGTAAACTATGGAGAAAAGTTTATGTCATTAAAAGAATTCACTAAAGAAGTATTCACTAGGTATGGTTTCACTGAAGATCATATTAATATTTACTTAGTCTACTTAAGAGTTCCACGTGCTACTACTTCTGAGGTTTACATGACTCTAGCAGAGGAACATGAAGAATTAAAATATGAGCATGTATTAGAGGTCACAGAATGGCTTGTTGAGAAAGGATTTTTAAAAAGAGTAGAAGGAATCGTTGACAGATATATTCCTTTAGAACCTTATTTCGAACTATTTACGAATGAATCAGAAAGCTTCAGAAGTGAAATTGCTCGAATCAAAGATCATATATTAGCTGAACAATCTAATCGTTTTGAAAAACTTGAAGAGATTCAAGACAAAAGCATTAAAGAGATAGAAAACGCTGTAAATACCCAAATAAAAACATTTTTTGAAGATTCTGATAGTAAAAACAACATTAAAAAAAATAAAATTGAGAATGCAACAAATCGATTCACAGAAACTACAAAAACACTTGAAACTAATATACATTCTATTATGAATACGTTAAATACAAATTTAAAAAGCATTTCTGAATCAAGTGTTAATAAAAATGAAGGTGAAATAAATAAAACAAAAGATAATTTAGAAAATCTAATTACTAAATTATTGAGTGATTTTTCAACTAGAGTAGAAAATTTAGATAGTGAATTAAAACGGGATTTAGACGAACATGTTGAAAGGCATAAGAATATTGCTAACCAGCTCAAACCTAAAATGGAGCAGATTCTTGAAAAATATTTAGAACGTATGGATAAAGTGGTTACAGATTTAAAAGAAAAAATTTCTAATTTATTAAAAGAACATACTACCCACGTAAAAAATACTACAGACACTTTAGAAAATAATTTAAAAGCATTAGTAGATGAGAGGCATCGCACCCTAACGGCACAAACAAATGAATTCAAAAGCACCACACTTACATTAATTGACAATTTACTTGAACATGCAAATAGATTCACCGATTTCTCTGAGGATATGTCTAAAAAAGGATTTTTCTGGATGGGTAAAAAAAAGAAGTATAAAGCAAGACATCAAACTACTATTGAAAACGTTTTAAAATATACTGAACCCATGAAAGATGGTTTCATTCAAACAAGTGAAGATTATATTCAAGATACAAGGGTAACTACAGATAATATCAAAAGTGATATTACAAATATTATGTCAAATGAACATGAAGGGCTTTCGAATGAAACTAATGATCTTGATTATAAGGCTCAAGAAACAATTGATGCCCAATTAGAAACTTTAGCAACAGATATGGCAGGAGAAATAGATGATACATTACAAAGTGGTATAAAAGATTGTTCAGATACAACAATAAAATTGGAAGATGCATTAGAAAGTTCCTTAAAACAACATCATCGCCAGTATGATGATGCTATAACAAATCATAAAGAAAATTCTTTAAGACACTATACTGATTTTGACACAGAAATTAAAAGGATAAATGAGAATTGGACACATGAGGTTGATGGTAAATTCAATGAAGGTAAACGTGACTGTTCAGAAAAAATTGATGGTGAAATAAGATTATGGAGTACTGAAGCATATGATATGGATAAGAGTCTAACTGATATGCTTGCTGATCACAAGTCTAAGTATGAAGAAAATGCAAAAACTCTTCAAAGTAGTCTATCAAATACTACAAAAGATACTGCCCAAAATGTTAAAGATGCGATCGCTGATTTTACTCTCCAGTTTATGAATTCAATAGATGATGCTACAGAAAAAGCTGAAAGTAATGAAGATAAGTTAAACAACATTCATAATGCTGCGAGTGCTATTCCTGAAATATCAAGTGTTACAACTTGGGCCGTCCAAGGAAAAGATGCCATGATTGGTGCTATAAAAGATGCCGTATATCGCACAAAATCATCAATAATTATTGTTACTCCTTATGTGGTTCCTGAAATCCTTCAAGTTGTTTCTGAGTTTGCTTTTCAAAAGAAAGCAGCGAGATTTATGCTCACATCCCATTTTGATCTGTCAACATTTTCAGGGATAATTGCCAAAATGAAGCAACTTGGAAACATCCAATTCCGTCAATTACAAACTGCAGGAGAGTTTTTCGCAGTTACTCGTGATGCTGAAGAGGTTATCCTTGCTCCAGCTACGGAAAGTGAAGTTGATATGATTGCTGTAGTCTCCAGTCAAGAGGGATATGCAAAATTATATTCACAATTCATAGGTCCTATCTTTCAAGCGAATAGTCGACCGATCAAGTAAGTTAGATAGAATGTATAATAGAAAAAAGTGAATCTGATAAGTATAACATCATAATTTTTTCAATTTTTATTTCTATATTTTTCAAATTATCATTCCTAAATGTTGCAGTATTAGTTCAACTGTTGTTCCCAGTCTTGAAGGGCCAATACAATATTTAAAAATTGGTTTTGAAGATTTAAAGGAGTTGAGAATTCATAAAATCTCATGAAAAGGTTTAAGCCATATTTCGAAATTAGAGATTTTTTTTTTCGAGGGAGCCATCTATTCTCTGCTATACTAATGTACAATCTTTCTTTATATTTATTGAATCTAAAAGCAAGTTTGTTTGATCTTAGATATAGTGCAATTAAGTGATATTCTTTAATTTTCTTTTTCAGAATTCTAAAATATGGTTCAATTAAAATTTTATAATTACCTTTTAACTTAACAGCTAACCTATCATATAAAAACAACCATAATAATGGAATAATTAAGGAAAATGTTAAATAAGTTATTAAACATCCTTTAAGAATAGTAAGAGTAGAGGTTTTAAAATCAATCAATTCAAGCTCCAATAAGAACACATATAATATAGAAAAACAATTCAGTATAAAAAAAAGAATCCAACTCTTCTTTTGTTGTTGAATTTTAAACCCTATACTACTTATTTCATGTTTTATATACTCCTTAAGAGAAGTAGTGTTTCTAGTAAGCGCAACTTTAATAATATAAAAAATTAAAAAGGTTCCAATACTAAAAATAGTCCAGTTTATAGTAAAATTAAAATTCTTAGGCTGCAGAGTAGAAATCCCGATATCATTATCAGGTCTGAGATAGAGGGGATATATAATTATAGAATAAATAACGATTATAACTAATACAATAAAAAAGTAAATAAGTTGTTTAAAACCTTTTAAGAGAAACTCTGATCTAATAATAGAGTAAGAATTAAAGATAAGATCATCTTCAAAATCTAAAGCTCCTAAATTTTTTTTATTCTTCATTATTTTGAATCCCCCCATTTTTTTGCTCTCTCTTTATTTTCTTCCGGAGAACTCCAAAACATTTTTACAATTTCTTGAAAGAGTTTAAAATCTGGATTATCTTCATCATTTAATTTAATAATATGGAAAGTCTTAGTTTTTCTTTCAATGTTAATATAATTTTGTCTTTCCAAGTAGTCGAATGCATGCATTAATTTTTCCAATCGATCTATATTAAGACAATTTTTAATATCTGTTCTAGTAATAACTGTTTCATGCTGGTACATTTTTGCTAAACTCATTAATACTAGCCCCCCTCTTAGAGATGCAATTGTGGTTATTTTGTCAAATATTCTACATATTATTTTTAAAAGTTCATTTAAATCATTATAGAAATTTATTTTATCTTGTCCTTTTAATTTTAATTCTTTTTGAAAATTATCTAAATCATATTTTTTTATAAATTGTTTGAAAGATAACCTCATAATGATATTATTATATCACAGAAATTATAAAAAAATAGCACAAATTAATTGTTTCAATTTTTTCAAATAAATTTTTTGGACATTGACCTTGTTTTTCTATACAATAATCTTGTAATAATTTACATTAATTTGAACATTTATTACATAAAATTGGAAGGTTTTTTAATAAAAAAAGTAATATAGTTAAAATCAAGATAATTAAAAATCTATAAAATAAATTAGGGAATCACGGTTTTAGAAAATCTTATTTATCTATAAATAGAAATTCAATTTATCAAATTTTTAAATTTACTTTCATGTATATAAAATAATAAATTTTCTCAATTCAAACAAAAAATTGATATTTTGACATAATAAAATTCAAGATTCACCAAGAAAGATGAGCTTAGTTAGGTATATTATTAGAAGAATCTTTACTTCATTAATCACTATTTTTAGCGTTCTTATTATTACTTTCTTTATAACAAGAGCCTTGCCTGGTGATCCCGTATTGATAAGATTACCAGACAGATACACTGAAGAGCAATACTTAAAACAGATGAAGCGGATGGGACTTGATCAACCTGTTTTTGTTCAGTTAATAATTTTTATGAAAGATATGCTTACTGGAAATTGGGGATTTTCATTCACTCTTATGAGAGATTCACAAGTTTGGGACTTAATAATCCAAAAATTGCCTCGCTCTTTAGAAATTATGTTTATTAGTATGATTATAGCCATTTTTTTTGGTTTGATGTTAGGGAAAATCGCTGGAGCTCATAAGAATTCAAAACAAGATACTTTAATTAGGATAATATCATATCTATTTGTATCAATACCGGCTTTTATTCTAATACTTTTCATATTGCAGGTAAATATTAACACACCTTTTAATATTTTACCAATGTGGGGCTATAAAACATTTGAATATCCAGAACCACCCGTTATTACAAATTTTCCTTTAATTGATTCATTAATATCTGGGAAATGGTATCTATTTGTTGATTTATTGTGGCACATGATTGTCCCTGTCTCGGCAATGGTTATAGTTCAGTTAGTTTTAATTATGCGGCAAACTCGAGCTAGTATGATTGATATAATGGAACAAGATTTTATTCTTACTGCTCGAGCAAAAGGGTTTTCTGAAAAATACATAAGAAATAAACATGCATTTAAAAATGCAATTGCTCCTGGAATTGTTGCCTCTGGATTTGGTTTTGCAGTTATATTAGGAGGTATGATTGCTGTAGAAAGACTATATTATATTCCTGGTATGGGGTGGTTATTTTATGACGCAACTCAATGGTTGGATTATCCAGTTATTATTGCTTGCATTTTTGTATATTCTATAGTAGCAATTAGTTTCAATTTTATTACAGATTTAATTGTTGCAATACTAGATCCTCGTATTAGAATTAAATAAGAATTACATTAGAGGGTAATAAATAATTATGGTTCAAGAAGAAATACAAGAAAGAACAGAATTAAGAACAACCAGGAATTTAGTATCAAATAGTTCTTCCTGGATTAGTAGAAATTTAAAATTTCTTTTTTTACCAAAATATCGACTAAATCAATTAAAGCCTGATATTATTAATAAGATGGATTATATAAAGAAAAGACATAACCGAAATTGGTTAAAATCTCCTTTAACTATTGTTGGTATCGTCATAATTTCTATAATCGTGAGTATTGCGGTATTTGATTCATGGATCGCTCCATATAGCTATAAAGATGCGGCTTTTGCATATTTTATTGATGATTGGTGGAAACCACCATCACACCGTCATCCTTTAGGAACAGGATTAGCAGGACAAGATATATTTTCAAGAATTATATACGGAACAAGATATTCGCTAATAATTGCTTTTACAGCTGTAAGTATTAGTTTAGTATTTGGCATAGCATTAGGTATGGTTTCTGGATATTATGGAGGATGGGTTGATACTTTTATTATGAGGATTATAGATATAATTTTAGCTTTTCCAGGTTTGGTTTTTGCTATGGCAATTCTTGCAATATGGCAATCTTCTATTGAAAAAATGATTATAATTCTTGGGATTATTGGGATACCTTATTACGCTCGATTGATGAGGAGCTCTGTAATGAAAACAAAAGAATTCGAATATATTTCTGCAGCAAAAGTAGTTGGTGCTAGCAATCAAAGAATTATGTTTCGACATATTTTACCAAACTCATTTGATCCAATACTCATCTCTATTAGTTTTGATATAGGAAGATTAATTATTAGCATAGCAATTCTTTCATTCTTAGGGTTTGGTGATTATAGATATATACTCTGGGGAGATCGTATTATCGACGCAGCATATAATATGTGGAATGCGCCATGGGCATCTTTTTGGCCAAGTGCGATGATAATAACAACAGCTTTAGGATTTATGTTATTAGGTGATGGTTTACGAGATGCATTAGATCCAAGATATCAATATAAATCCATCTAATATTATCTTTTAGGCCTTATCTATAATAAAAAGAATTGAATGAAGAATTGAAATTAGATCCTAGTTATAAATAAGGTCTTTCAAAAAATTTTGAGAGAACAATTTTAGTCTTATAAAATTTTAAAGTAAAAAGAGATCTAAGAAAAATTAATCCCATTTGGGCCCTCCGCTCTTTTCTACAGTGTTATCATCATCTTCAGAATGAATCCTTTTTAGATCAATATCTTGATAACCAGGAAGTACACCCAGCATCCTTCTCATAGCAAATTCTACATCTTTTGCACTTGCTATAAATCTACCTACTATAAGGATATCTGCGCCCTGTTCTAATGCATAAGACGCAGTACTTGGCTCAATACCACCAGCAACGGCGACTAGAACTCGATCCCTTCCTGAAGCTTTCTTTTGATTAGCATATAATTCCTTAATTTTTGGTACCAATCCCCATCGAGCTTTTTGAGCTGCATCTGGAGATTTATCTCCTTCAACAGATTGTTCAACATCAATCGCTCTATGGATAATTACAACATCCGGTGTTTGTTTTAAAGATTTTAGTTTCTCAATTGGATTTTGAACTTCCATTGTATCTACAAACGCATGAATACCTAATCGTTGCGCTTCTAAGATAAATTTATCAAGTGAAGCTGTAGCTGCTAAACCACTTGCGACCACAGCATCAGCTGTTGCATCAAATGCAAAATCAACTTCTAATTTACCAACATCAAGAGTTTTCAAATCTGCAACAATAAATTTGTCTTTTGCAAGTTCTCTAATTTTCTTAATCGATTCAACACCATATTTCTTCAGAAAGGGTGTACCAATTTCTAAGATGATTCGATCACTTTTAGGTAATTCTTTAACAACTTTCATCTGTTTTTCTAAAGCAGGATGATCTAAGGCTACTTGAATATAAGGAGGTCTCCACAATCTAGGGACTCTTATTCCAGCAACAGGGTGTTTAGCTCGATCTTTATCATAAAATATCTTCTCGATTGGAGGATATCCTTTTAGAGCTCTCTGAATTGCCAGTTTAGTAGCACCGTAATTATATTGATAAATTTTTCGATAATCATTAGCAGCGGGATGTATATATACACTCGCAATTATCAACCAATCGTCAATTTTATTCATAGGAATTAAACCCTCTTCTACAGCATCAGCAATCCCTTTTGCGACCGCTGCTTGAGCAGGTCCGAAGATTTTGCTGGCATCCTCCATTTTAGCAAGAGTAACTTTAGGGACAATAAGACTGATTGGTTTTGCTAAGAGATTTGGACGGATTCCCGCGAGTAAACCCCCATGGCCCTTTGAAGGGGTACTAAGCGCATTTGCGAATGACACTCCTACAGGACCATCTTTAGAACCGATAATTAAATCTATATGTGCTAAATTTGGATCGGCACTATCTCCAACTAACGCCTCGCCAATATAATACTCTACAGCTTTGGGCATAAATATCACAATAAAAATTATTTCTTGTATAATTTGTAGATATTTTTTATTTATAATTGTGTGTTTTATAGATAATATAAAAAAATTGCTTATCTACATTATTCTAAAGTTAATACCTTATTATTAAAATTATCCTTAGCTTAATTAAAAATAAAAAAAAGTGAAGTTAATTATATATATTTGAATTATTATGTTTATCTTTAAAGACTAGAAAAAATTCTTGTCATTTTTTTATGCATTATTTTTCCTAAAATTCACAAGTTATGAATTCTATAATTTATTGCATATATAGTATTGAAAAATATTCTTAATTTTAACTCTCGTTGTTTTTCATACTTGTTTAATAGAATTAATTTTCCATAAATATTTTTTAAGATCTACTTTAAATCTATTCGATACTATGATACCTTCTTGTTCTAAAAGATTTTTTTGATAATCTCGATCTTCAAATGAAATTAACCCTTTTGAATTTATAACACGATGCCATGGAAGATTATACTTTTTAGTTGAAGAATGTAAAATCCATGAAACTTGTCTAGCAGCTCTTGGATTTCCTGCCAACTTTGCTATAAAGCCATAGGTAAGAACTTTTCCTTTTGGAATATTCTTTATTATATGAATAATTTTTTCTGTAAAAGCACTAGGAATTAAGGTTCACCATTTAAGACTGTTGAAGATAACTAAAAGCTTTGATAGTATTCTGTTTCAATTTTTTTCGCTATATTATATAATTCTTCTAATATTTCTTTATTTAATTCTTTTGTTTCGAATATAATATGATTACAATCATATTTTGTGAAATCATTTTCAAAAATTTTAATACAGAAATACTCTTTTTCATCCCATAAACGAGATCCGGGATATGGTGTTGCTACAAAATAGTTTAATTGATCTGTCTCATCTAACGGTAAAGACTTTATGTATTTAATTGTTTGATAAAAGCTGTGCTGAGTTTCACCAGGTAATCCTAATACAAAATATGCTTGAATTGCTATTTTATTTTTTTTTAGATTAATAATTCCAGTCCTAACTTGCTCTGGATCTTGGTATTTGAAATTTGTTTTAAGAACTGTTTCATCAGCAGATTCAATTCCAGTTGCGATTAATCGACATCCTGCGTCTTTTAATAAGCGTGCTTTTTCAGCATTTATAGTATCTACACGAAGTTCACAACCCCATGGTATGTTAATATTGTTTTCAATAAACATTTCACAAAATTTTCTGAAAAAATCTTGATTAATATTGATATTATCATAAAAATTGATGTAAGTATAATTCTGCATTGATATTATATCTCTTATCTCATTAAGAATTGACTCAATACTTCTAATTCTAGTTCGCTTAAACAATTTTTGCCTAGAGCAAAAGGAACATTGATTTGGACATCCTCTATTAACAATAACATTAGCTACTGTATAATAATAATTTTCAGGTATAAGTTTATAACGAGCTGGTAAAGGGAGATTTTCTATATCTTGTATATAACTCGAATCATTAACTATAAGATTTCCTTTCAGATCATTAAAAGCAAGCCCTTTAATTGATTTTAGAGATATATCAGAATCTTTCAGATTTTTATAGTTTTGATTTTGTGATAACAATATTTTAACTAATTTAATAAAAGAAACCTCTGCTTCCCCAATACAAATGAAATCAATTAATTCTCCGTATTTTTCAAGAATTTCTTTAAACATAAAAGATACATGAGGACCTCCTAGAATAACAAAGTTATTTTCATCTTGTTTTTTTATTATTTTTGCGATTTCAACTGCTCTATAGAAGGTATTTGTAAGAGAAGTTATCCCAAAAATCCGATAGTTTAGCGCAGTTTTTTTAATTATAGTTGTTAGTTCTGATTTTTCTAAATCAGTATATTGCTGCAAATCTAAAATATCAACTGCTATATCGTTTAAATCTAAAATTGCTGCTAGGTATAATATTCCTAAATTAGGTTCTCTAAGAAATTCAGTATGAGTTTCAGAAGATTTTGAAATTTTAGGATTTATTAGTAGAATCATTTTTGTGAATTTTATTATTATTTTCAGGGATTTGTACCGGAATCTGAAAAGCTTTTATTAATTTCTTTATAGAACCAGGTTTGTTAAATTTATCTTCATGAATTATAGGAATTTCCAATTCTAAAGGAGGAGATCTATCTTTTTCATTAATATATAACTCTAATCCTTGTATTTTTCTATCGTTAATTATTAATCTAGTGGAATAATTATGATCTTTAAAGAAAGTAAAACCATCGTTTAATCGACCTAATTTCACTGGCTTTATGGTTGTCTTTTTTTCTTTAACAAAAGCTTCAATTATTTCTTCTTCAGTATAAATAATACCTCCTACTATAATGAATCTACGAATCATATTCATAGGAGGGGGGAACTGATTTATATATTCTATTGCTTTATTAGCCTTAAAATTTCGAAGAGAAATGTCTAAGATAACTCTATCTTCAATTGGAGTTGAAAAAGAGCTTTTTTCAATGGGTTTTGCACGACCTCCACCAATAGGTTTTTCTAATATTTCTTTAAATTTATCATCATCTTCAGTATATATATTCAAGGGATACGTTCGATAAAATAGTTTTAATTGTTGTCGCAACATACCTGCTAATATCCCACCATAGACTTGAGTTTTCAAAGAACTTTTTGGTCCATTGTATGTCCATATTCTTTTTTCATCATGATCGACAACTAAAAATACTCTTTCTTTACTATTTTCATTTAGAAGGTCACTAACAATTTCTCCTTTAATTACTTCTCTAGTTTCCATAAAGGGAAATTCAGTTAGTGGGATTACTTCAAAGATCTGCATTTAAAATTATCCATTAATTTCTTATATTATTTTATAGGGTGTTATAAAATTAAAATAAATCTAAAATTCCATTAAATCTAAAATTCCATAAAATTTTTATGAAAATAAACCTTTTTGTAGTTAATCTTGCCTTCTTACTTTCAATAATGATGTGTTGTGTCTACTGAAAAAATTATTTACAAATTAAATATTAGTGGTGGAAAAGAAGGTCCTGGGAAAGGGTTATCCAAATTAATTGAGATTGATGAGAAGAAATTTCGATTTGATGGCATGAAAATTGGAGATACTTTTAAGGGGGGTCTTATTGGATTTGCTAATTATGAATTTCAAATTACGGGAGGGAGCGATTCAAGCGGATTTCCTATGCGAAAAGATGTACATGGACCTGTAAAAAAGAAGATCCTAGTTTCTAAAAAGGGGATTGGATACAAACCTAAAAGAAAAGGTCAGAAAAGAAGAAAAACAGTTCGTGGTAATGAAATAACAAGCAATATGACATTGATCAACTTAAAAGTCGTGAAATATGGAGAAGCTGAACTTTTTAAAAAGGAGTGAAAAGATAGAATTAACTAGATGATTTATTATGGTTAAAGTAAAAAAATGTAGCTTCTGTGGCTTTGATATTCCTATCGGCAGAGGTGTGATGTTCATTAAAAGAGATGGCACAATTCTTAATTTTTGTACTAACAAATGTAGAAAAGCAATGTTAGTTTATAATAAAAAAGCAAGAAAAACAAGATGGACATCTTATTACGGAAAAGAATAATTTTAGCAGAATTTTTGCTTTTTCTATAAATTAAAATAAAAGAATTAGAAAGCTTCAGTCCCTTTGATTATTGTAACCGTGGAAATTTAAGTAATTCATCTATTAAGTCAACGTGGGAGACTATCATTCTTTTGCAGCAGAAACGTTCTATGCCTAGCTCTTTGAAAGCTTTTTCAGAACTTTCACCCTTTTCAAGATATTCTTGATATGGTTTATAAACGTGAGCGATGAGCTTTCCACAACTGAAACAACGGATAGGTATTATCATAATTTAAATAATTACTCATTTTAAAAAAATTTTTAGGTTTTCGTCTAAATATAGTAAATTTTATTTTCAATTCTTTATTATATACTCCATCGAGTATCGATGATTTATGAAAATATATCTGAAATAAAGTATATTTGAAGGAGATGATAAGAAATGTCTTATATTAAATTTGAAATTCCTGATAAATTAAAAAGTCAGCTTAAGAATGTCTTAACCACTGTAGCTGAAACCCGAGATTCCAAGATTAGAAAAGGAATGAATGAGGTAACAAAATCTATTGAGAGGGTTCAGGCAAAAATCGTTATCATGGCTGAAGATGTTAGTCCACCAGAAATTTTGTACCATCTTCCACTTTTATGCGAGGAAAAAGGTATTCCTTATGGATATTTATCCAGTAAGAAAGAACTTGGAAATACCGTAAGAATCAATGTAGGGTCAAGTGCAATTGCTATAGAAAATGTCGGTACAGGTAATGAAGGCATCTTAAATGATATTATAAAAAAAATAAGTGAACTTAAAAAGTAAGGAAATTGTGAGGTTATTTGGTTAAATTAGATAAAAAGTCAGTTCGAGTTGACGATCTTTCAATCCCGGCAGAAGTAATTCAAGTAATTGGAAGAACTGGACTCACAGGTGAGATTACCCAAATAAAAGTTCGAATTCTTGAGGGGCCAGATAAAAATCGTATTTTAACTCGAAATGTCAAGGGACCAGTCAGATTAAATGATATCGTTGTTTTACGCGAAGTTGAACGAGAAGCCCGTAAAATTAGGGGCCGTCGATAAATTCGTTTCTTTCTTTTTTGATTATAAAGTAAATACTTATATTAGTTTGATTTTAAATTTTGGATTACTCTTTTAAGATATTGATGTGCAAATAGTGGAGTTATTAGACATGCATTTAATGGTCCAATTAATATAATAGGCACATCATAAATTAAATTATATAGGAATATTAAACCATAATTCCGTGTTTCCATGTAAGCTCCCAGCATTGACCAATATAAATTTCGGAAAAAATTTATCATTATATATGGGAAAAGAAACATATAGAAAATAGAGACAATCCAAAATATAACTAAGTCTATTAGTAAAACACCAACAATTTTCCATAAAAAACCTTTAGTTAATGAACGTGCTTCGTGAATTGGGCTTTCAATATCTTTGATATTGTATGTATATCTAACAAATATATAAAACGAAGTTAAGATTATTGAGATAATCATAAAAGGTAATGATAAATAAAGAAATAAATATGTAATCCAGCTTATTCTTCCCCTCATACTAAATACATAGTCTATGGCAAAATCTTGAATTAAACTAAAAATAACTCGAAATACAATGAAAAAGATAAGACCAATGAAAATGGGATATTTTAATCTATTATTTATGGCTTTTTTAAATTCAATATTAATATCAATGTTAAAATCTGTATAACCTTTAAACAAAAAATTACTTACTACGCTGATTAATATCACTTCTATTATGTTCAAAGCTCCTGTATTCACGTAATAGATAATTAGATAAACAGTTCTGTTTATGGAATTAATATAGTATAAATATCTGATATCAGTTAGTAACAATACAAATAAAATATCATATATAACTGTGAAAATTAACCAAATTAAGACTAATATTTTATAATTCTTGCCAAATAATCTAAATCCATCAGATATTAGTTGTGAGTATTTTTTATTCACAATGTCATAATGGATTTCTTCCATATGATATTTTTATTTCAAATCTTATAAAAATTTAATAGAATTTAAAGAAAGGGTAGTTTTTTAATTTTCAATTTTTGTGAAAACATTTAAATAGTTAGTTTCATATATTATGGTTGTGTTCACAAGATTTGAATTTTAAAAAGTGAATTTTTAGTGATGATAAATGATCTCAAAATACCAAACTACTATCTTAGAAGAGCCAAAAAGTATAAAGATAGTAATCAATGATATTTCAGATAAAGATCATCGTCAACTAAGAAGATTACTAATTTTTATCATAGTTCTTATTATTTCCCTTTCTTGTTTATATTTTAATAAAACTTCTAGTTATGACAAATATGAACGCATACAATTCAAGTCAGCGGGAGCAACTCTTTATGCTAATTTATATTATCCAACGAAAGACTTAACTTTTCAACTAAAAAGACCGTTACTGATTTATTGCCACGGAATTGGGTCAAAAAGAGACTTTGACCTAAGAATTCCAATAGAATTTACTAAACGAGGTTTTTTTGTGGCTTCACTTGATTATCAGGGTCATGGAGAAAGTGGTGGAAATATAAATAATATAGATCCAATTACAGGGATTCCAGCTTTAGCACAAGATTGTTCCAAATTATTGGATAAATTAGAGACATTACCTTTTTATAGGGAGATCGACAATTCGCAGATTGGCTTAATTGGTCATTCGCTTGGGGGGATGGTGGTACTTATGAATCAAGCATTAGACTCACGATTCAAAGTAATTGTTGGTTTGGCGCCCTTGGTAAATTTTATTCCTCCCCGGTACGGATTCGTTTATAATGAAGATTTTATTAGTTATATTCCGGTTAATTTAATAAATGAGGAAAATACTGAAAATCTCTTAATAATTCATCATATCAACGATGAGATTTTAGATTTTAAGGAAAATGCGATAAAAGCGCAGGAATTAACAAATTGTAAAGTAATTTCAATAAAAGGATTCATGATTGGTGGTGCACATCAACTATTCTCTAATTATGTTCTTCAAAAATCAATTAACTGGTTTGAACAGCATTTTTTTAATTCAGAAACTAAAAATGGTCCGATCTTTATTACATTCTACTGGAATTATTTTAATTTAATAATTAGTATGACTCTATTATTTATTACTGTCATTTATCTTATTTCAGTATCAAGTAGATTGTTTTTTAAAAAAGAAAAGGAATTCGAAAACTTAAGGTCAGATAATTATGAAATATTAATAAATAAATCATATAAAAAAAGCCAAATTTTTAAGGTATTTCTTTATATCGTATCATTTTTATTAAATTGGGTAATTTTTGATAGAATTTTTGGCTTACCAGGAGTTCTTTATGCATCAATGAATATGATTTTGATTTACACCATGGTTAAATTAATATTATATTTCAAGAAACCTAAAAATGAAAGAGCAAAATATAGTTTAAATGAAATATTTAGAACCCAATTAAAATTAAAATATTTAATTTTTATAATAATCAGTACAATCTACTTAATAGCGGTTTATATGATGTTTTCCTTTAATTATCCATTTGGTTTTGTGTGGCCCTCAAATTTTGTTGTTCATTTTATTTTAGGGTACTTTGCATTTCCTGTTTTTTTATCAATAGAAATCCTCTTCATGAAAGTAATTTATCCGCAACTAAATTTCTTGAAATCTCAGAATTCGAAAAATAAAGTGATAATAGTTACTACAATTCTAGTTTTAATTAGTCTAATGTTCTTAACCAAAAAATTATCATACTTTCCGTCATTACTTTTCACACATTTGATATTTATAATGGTGATAATTCAAAATACTAAAATATTTGAAAATATCAAATGTTTTTATCCAACTGTGCTGATTTCTTTTAGTATAATCCAAATATTTTTTGCCACAGTCATCTCAAATGCGATAGGCATTAGTTTAGCAATCAATTAAGAATTTGATTAAAATTAGAGCTTATTACTCATTTTGATCTACATATTTTTTCTTTAATAAAATATCAAGTTCAGAGATCAGCCAGGTTAATTCTTCATATGTGGTTGAGGATTTTAGAATTTCTTCAGCTTTTTTTTGTATTTCATTTTTAGGAATTATATCTTTATCTTGCAAAAGTTTTAGTTGTAATTCTGCTAATTTTATACTTAAATCTTTATAAGATTTTTTTTCTTGTAAAAGTTTATGAGCGGCAATAGTTATTTTAGCCTCCAAATCTGGATCTATTCCAATTTCAATGAGTTCCATTGTATCTTTGAACTTAATTTTTAACTCAGGTCTTCGTTCAATTAAATTATCTGGTTTCAATCCTGCTTTTAAAATATCTTTAATTGCTAAAAATGAGCCATATTCTTGATTTTGATTTATGATTTGAATCTTAGAAGGTTTTTCTCTTTTATTGCTTAGAATTTTTCCCTTTTTAATAGCCAATTCTTTCTTCTTTTGGGAAGCTCTAAGGCCATTCCATATATATATTGTTTTGATATCATCAACGAGAAATACTTTATTTTCATTAAAATCCAATTTAATTACTTTTCTTAAAGCTCCATTTTCACTCACACTGTAAAGTTGCATTATTACTCTCTAAAATAGGTTAAATAAAGTATAGTAAAATTAGGGATCAAAAGATTATAATTTTAACTACAAATATAATCTTATTTTAATTATAATCCTCTTTAATGGTTTTCTCCAAAATAACCTAGTAATTTAAGATTACTAAATTCATTATGTAAAAAATCACGTAAAGCAGTTCTTATAGCTTCTGAGCGGGAAGCAACAATTTTCATTCCAATTAACTTCTGAATATTATCGTCATATATATCTGGAATATTAATAGTAATATTAACCATCTTAGGTTTAATTTTCTTTTTCTTACTTTCTGTCATTCGAATAGCTCCTAATCTCTCTGATTGTGATTTATCCTTGAAAAAGCAAGAAACAGTGAATCAAAGATGCAGATATATTCTTTGCCCTTAATCTATTCACTCTTTTCCAATATAATATTATAAGCAAAATATCTATATAAATTTAATTATCTGAGTTTACAGTATTTAAACTATTCTATATCAGATATAAATTATTTTGATTGTTTAATTATTTAGATGAACATTTTATATTATAAATAAATAGGTTAGGTGAAAAAATTTTATTATACTAGTAAAACTTATAATCTTTCTTTTGATTTTATATATCTACCTCTGGATTCAATAGCGTTAATGTTATTAATAATCTCTTTATATTCTTCTGTGCCTTGTTTCCCATATTCTGTTCTATATCCTTCGAGAAAGGCATTAAAACAAAACTTGTAATCATCTCCATGAGAAGAGATCAATACTCTCTTAAAAAGATGCAGATCTACACTTTTATCTTCAATCTTATCTGAGTATTCATGCAAACCAAAATCAATGAGAAAGACTTGTTCTGTTGGAGTTATTATAATATTACTTGTTGTTATATCATTATGGGTATGCCCATTTTTATGTAAAATTGCTATAGCTCTTCCAATTTCATTAAAATATTTCTTTTTTTTAAATTCATCTAAATTGGAAAGAATATTCCTTAATTTATAACCTTGAATATATTTCATTACTATAGTAGAATTTTTTGAATCGATTTCAAATACTTGGGGCACGTTTATTCCATAATTTTTTACTTTTATCAAAGCTCTTGCTTCGTTCAAAGTTCTTGTAGTTCTAATATTCTTATCTATCTCTTCTATTCTATATTTCTTAGGGATTCTATATTTAAATATCACTTCTTTTCCAAACCAATACCCATAATAAAGGTTTGCCTCAGCCCCCTTTCTAATAATTCGTTCCTGTATTATTTCAGAACTCATTTTAAAATCTCCATGGGATGGTTATTTGATCCATTCGCTCTTTGGGTTTAATAATTGTCTCAGAGATAGTATGACCTCCTTCAGCTTGATATCTTAAAATTCCTGCCCAGCCAATCATTATTCCATTATCACCAGCAAATTTTAAAGGTACCACTTCAAATTTTGCACTATGCTCTTGACTTATATTTTCAATCATAGATTGAAGTCTTTTATTAGCTGCTACTCCTCCAGTCAAAAGAACTTCTTTTTTTTCAGTATGGGCTAATGCTCGTTCAGTAACTTCGGTAAGCATGCTAAAAGCAGTTTCTTGTAAGGAGTATGCTATATCATTTAGATTATATTTTTTGCCATAACCATTTGATTGGAGTAGATATTTTGCGGCGGTATATAATCCAGAAAAAGATAAATCCATACCTTTTACCACATAAGGTAAGGGAATATAATTTCTTGATTCTTGAGCCAATTTTTCTATTTTTGGACCACCAGGATGAATTAAGCCAGCATCTCTCCCAAACATGTCAATCATATTTCCTATAGCTAAATCTAAAGTTTCTCCAAAAATTTGATACTTCTCTGATTCAAAAGCACTAATTATTGTATTTCCTCCTGATACATATAAGGTTAAGGGATCTTCAAGCTTACACATTAACCTTCCTATCTCGATATGAGCAATACAATGATTAACTCCAACAATTGGAATTTTTAAGAGTTGACTTAGCATTCTCGCCACTAACGCACCAATTTTAAGAACAGGACCTAAACCAGGACTTTGGCTAAATGCTATTAAATCTAAATCATGAATAGTAATACTCGCTTCAGATAGTGCCATTTGGATAATATGCATAAAATTATTGAGATGTTGTTCTTTAACTAAAACGGGATGTAATCCTCCCTTATCTGGAACGAAAACATCATTTTTAAGACTATATATGTTTCCCTCAAAATCAAGTATACCTACTCCAAATGTGTGTGCTGTAGATTCTATTCCAAGACACAATTTTTTCATATACTTCGTCAAAATCCTAATAGATATTTGGAGGATCGTGTATAAAAAGAAGATCTATTAAAAATTGTTTTATTTAAATTAGTTTTCTTGGCGTTTGACTCGTTTTCGAGGAGTTCTTCTAGAAGCTTTTCCTTTTGCTGGTCCTTTTCTTTTGAATATAGTATAGCCACAATTTCCACATGTCCATCTATCGTAATGATTAGCAAGGAAAAAGCTTGGACCACATTTAGAACAAGATCGATGAGTCCTGACTAATTTATCTTCTTCTATTTTATAATAATTTGATGAATTCATATTAAATTTAATCCTAATTATATATATTAATATTCAAATAGATGTTTGAATGGTTCTTTTCTTCTTTTCAGTTGATATATCTCGGTTCTTTTTTCTTTTTCAAGATTTCGTATTTGAATGTAGAGTGGCTCGAAGTATTGCAATTCTCTTGAATCCTGATATATATGTGCTTTCCCTATGGTGTAAGATCTGCCAAAATGAGTGCTAATATTTCTAACAATTGTTAATTTCTCATTAGATCCTTGCATAGCAGCAATTTTTTTTTTAACGTCTAATCTGTTTGGAGTACCTTCTCCAAAATGATCAATTCTAAATGTTATTTCTGTCCTTTCAATTAAAGGGTTTCTTTTTTCTTCAGTAATTTCAATTTTCAATGGCATACTGAACCAATCAACTTCTTTTAGCTATTAAATTAAGTAAATTAATAGAATTTTTCTAGATTATAAAATTCAAAAGATAAGATTCAAAATAAAATTTTGCTTTTTAATATAAGAAGACCTTAGATCTGAATCATTAAGACTAAAATTTATGATTAAAATTTTTCCATTATTGAAATAACCTTATTAACTTTTTCTTGAATGCCTTTATCAACGTTTACAATTACTATTCCTTCAGGTATAATATAATTTGAATCTGTTATAGGTGGTTGCCCATAAAAAGCAAAGTTTTTCACATCGTTTGAAATAGGAATTTCAAGCACAAGAGGGAGTATTAATAAGTCCTCTTCTCCCTCTGTTATTTTAATTAATGTTTTCTTTTCAGATTTTATTACATCTTTTAATAGCTTCCAAGATTCTTTATTAATAGTTCCTTCTGGATTTTGAAACTCAATTATTTGTTCAAAGAAATCCTCAAATTTTAGGAGAATGCGACTTCTTTGCGTTTTTTCATCAATTATACAAACTCTAATGAATGATTTTAACAATTTATTAGATAAAAAATCTTTTGCAACAATATCACCAACAATGTAGAAATTTACAATTTCACCTGATTCCAGATAATCCTGAAAAATATTTTCAACTTGAATAATTGTCTCCTCTCTTGTTCCAGCTATTAAAAAATCAAGAGGATCAGTAAATAGATGCCTTTTATTTTCAGGAATTCGTAAATTATAGTCCATCTAAATCAAGATTATTAAGAAGAAATTTTATAAAATGTTTATTAAGAGATAATTTAGTTATAAAAATAAATAATCTGACAAAAATTTTTATGTAATCAGCGCACTCTTAAAGCATATTTACCTGGAAAATGAATTTTCAAATATTCCGCGAACTTAGATTCTTTAGGGTTTATAACAATAACCTCTCCTGTAAAATCCTCACTTAAAGTGTGTGTTTTACATTTAGGACAGATTGTTTCATTTTTAGTAATCAAATGGCAATTTTTACAAGCTTTTTCCTTCATTTTTCATGCTATCCTATTTTATTCTGAAATCTTTTTTTCTTCAATATCTTCATCTACGCCTAACGCTTCTTCAATATCAGTTTCAATCCATTCATCCTTTCCTAAAAATTTTTGCCGCATTGTCAGTCCTAGTTTTCCACTCCTTCCTGTGCCTAAAGATACAGCTATTATTTTAGCTCTAACCTGATCGTTTACCTCTAAGATCTTCCCTGTTTCTTTTCCAATAAAACGGCTTCCAACTTGTTCATATGAAATATAATCATCACAAATTTGAGAGACATGCACTAATCCATCTAGAGGTCCCATCCTTATAAAAGAACCAAAATCAACTATTTCCACAACTGTACCTTCAACTAATTCTCCAACCGTTGGTTTAAACGCCAATATGGTAAATTCTACTTCATGAAATGTGTTAGCATTACCGGGAATAATTATACCATGTCCAACATTGAGAACATCTACAATAGCTATTATAAATCCATATTCTCGCGTTATGATACCCTCATAGTCTTCTGATAAGATTATTCGTGCACTTACAGTTTTCTCCTGATCAAACAGAAATGGAGGTATTTCGATCTTCCCTTCTAATGTGAAAAGTTTGAACATGTTTATATACCTGTTTAAAGGATGAAGTTAAATGAAATTTTATAAATTATTAAATGAACTAAAAAATTAATAGTTTGTGGTTTTCTATTCTTATGATTAGGATAAGTCATTATTTTCAAGGTTTCTATTTTTTTGTGAGAGATAAACGAATAGGTCTTATATCTACGATTTTTTGTATTCCAGCTTTTATAGAAGGATCGTTTTCAAGTAATTCTCTCGCTTCTTCTTCTGTTTCGGTTTCAAAAATGATAATACCAAAAGGGTCTTCAGAAATTAATGTAGGCCCCGCAAGATACAATTTATTTTGTTTTAATAATGATTTTAGATAATAGAAATGATCAGACATAACTTTCTTTTCATTTTCTTTTGGATTAACTATAAAATCTTGACGATATGGCCGGATAATTGAAAAAAAATGTTGTTTTTGTGTCATTACTGGGATTAAACTTTTTAGTGTAAATAAACTTAATTTAAAATCCAATAATAGAAAGAATTTTCTACAAGATTTTTTCTGAGAAAAAAGGATTTTGTATATATTAATATATATAAAAGAAACAAATTAATGATAAATCTATATTAGATAATATTAGAAAGATTATAGTCGAAACCTTTAAATATATATTTCTATATATAGTATTGGGGTTATAGAATTTTTTAGAGTATGGGATGAAAAATAATAAAGAAAATGAAGGCAAAGGAATTTTATGAAATTCTCATAGGAATAATAGGAATGTCTAGTTTAATAGCTCTTGGTGTTGTAATACTGTTAATTATTGGATTATTTTTTTAGTAGATCTAATTTAATGAGGATTTAACTAATTTTATGTAATATAATATGTAATTTATCAATTGCATAATCAATTTCTTCTTTTTCAATAATTAAGGGAGGGAATACTCTAAAAACACTAGTAAATGTCGAAAATGATACGATAATACCATGTTTTTGAAGCTCATATTCTATTTTTTTTCCTAACTTGGGATTAATCTTATTAGTTTTTGGATCAACAATTTCTATACCAATCATCAATCCCTTACCTCTCACATCGCCAATAATATCATATATTTCTTTTAATTCCATAAGTCTACTTAGAGTATATTCTCCCATTTGCTTAGAATTTTCTACTAATTTCTTTTCTTTCACTTGTTTTATTACTATCTGAGCAGCAGAGGCAGGCAATGGGTCAAACATATGAGATTGAACATGTATCATACTTTTTCTTTGACAGCCCATTTCTATCTGGGGACTAGTTACTACTGCTGCAACGGGAATTCCACCTCCTAAAGTTTTTGACATAAATAAAATGTCGGGAATTATATCATAATGCTCAATTCCAAACCATTTTCCAGTTCTACCGATACCAGTACTTACCTCATCAACAATTAAAAGAGCATTATATTCATCTGCTATCTCCTTTAAGCGTTTAAAATAACCTTTTGGGGGTATAATAACTCCACCAGCAGCTAAAATTGGTTCGAATATAAAAGCGGCAATTTTACCCGAAGTATTAGCATCAATTAGCTTTTTTGATACTTCTAAACATAAAAAACTGCAGTCAGGATATTCTTGGCTAACTGGACATCTATAACAATATGGGGCTAATATTTTATGAGATCCTACCATTCGAGGAAATTCCATTCCATACAATGAACCAAATCCAGAAGCCGATTGCGCAGCAAAAGTTATCCCAAAATAACCTCTTTCCATTCCAACTATTTCAAATTTATCAGTATATACATTAGAAATCTTGAGTGCACATTCTGTTGCTTCACTCCCAGTGCATAAAAGAATCACTTTATTTAGATTACCTGGAGTAATGGAACTTATTTGCTGAGCTGCTTCATATATGGATTTGGAATAAATTCCACTTCCAAGATGTATTATATTTTTTGTTTGATCAATTACCGTATTTATAAATTCCTTATTTGAAAAACCTAAAATTGAACACCATAATCCTGCACCTAAATCAAGATACTTATTTCCTTCAATATCTTGTAAAGTGCATCCTTCCCCAGATTTAATTATTATATCTTTTGTGGGTATAACAGAAAAAATAAATTTCTCATTTTCTTTAATATCAAAATTATTTTTTTCCATACTTGTTCACTTTATTTTAAATTCCATAAAAGCAAATTTCTTTTGAAATTTTAATATTTTGATGGTCACTAGGAACATAGGTTATTAACTTTGTTTCTCAAAAATTAATATTAAAATTATTGGATAAAAACCAAGTCCCTGTTTTTTAATCTTCTTTTTATACTTATTCCATACTTGTTTAAACGGTTTTGGATAAACATTATATCGTTTAAAAATTTTTGGCGCTTCCTCACATGCAAACAAGATTTCTTCTTTAGCTTGGGTTGAAGTCATCTTTTTATTAGTTCTTAACATGAATTTTTCTTTTAATCTCAATCCCAGTTCTAGCATTTTGTTAATATAGAATTCAGGTGAATAAAATCTACTATTTAATCCAATATATTTCCAAATTTTCCAATTTAAAATACTAGATGGTTTTGATCCCTTAGCAAGAATGGCAATTTCAAGTATGCCACCTACCTTTAGAATTCTATCTGCTTCTTTGAGAGTTGAAATAACTCCTGATTTTCCTATGGTCATATTTATATCCTCTAATCCTAGGAAATTAACTATGAAATCAAACCTATTTTCTCGAAATGCCATTTTTGATGAATCCATTACTATAAATTGAAGATTTCTAGAGTTATAGGTTTCAATTGCGATTGTTCTTCTAAAATTTTCTAAATCATTAATTAATCCAATATCTACCAAGTAATTCTTATATCCCTTTTCTTTAACAGCAAAGGAAAGAAATCCATGGCCTGCTGCTAAATCCATTATATAATTACTCTTTAATAATCCGTATTCCTCTAGTTTTGATACTAGTTTTTGACGGAAGGAACAAAAAGAAACAAATATATTTTCATATTCCTCATCTGAAAGATATTGTATAGTCATCTTATTCTTTTTGACTCTTTTGGGTTTTAGTTAGGGTTTTCAAAAAGTCCTTTCTTAATGGATAAAATATATCAAGCATAATAAATGGTTCATTTCCTATGCATGTATCACTATGCGGTGTGTTTTTAGGAATTCTATAAAAATCTCCTTTCTTTACTATACGTTCTTCATTTCCGATTCTTAATTTTGCTTGACCGTTATATACGATACCAATTTGTTCATGTTTATGGGAATGTGCTGGAACAGAATAACCTGGCAAAGTTGCATTAAGTACCATCATCATTCTCTCACCATGTAATCCGGTCAAAATAGTCGTTTTTAATCCTTCCCTCTGCGTAAATGTAGGAGCATCTTTAACATTTATGAAAAAATTGGATTTTTTGCTGTGAATTGTAAACATCTCATAATGTTTTTAATTAGAATATAATTTCTAATTTATTATTTAATCACATTTTTATAAAAAATTGTAGCTGGACAACAACTACATTTAGCCATACTTGGACAATTTTCACAGTTTGCTCCACAAGGGCTAATCTCAGTTAATTTTTTCGGGATTCGGAGGTTAAGTGTTTTAGGATAATATATATTTTCTAAAAAGGTGACTTTAGCCTTTTGGAATCCAAATGTGCCACTTGGGTATTTTTCAATGTATTCAATCCACCATTTCTGCGTACTTGGAAGGAAAAAAATAGCATATAGTTGGTTTTTTATAGTTGTCATAAGATTTACATAAGGACAATTTTCATAGTTAGTAGCTATTTCTATAACTTGCTGTTCAGTTTTTGTTTCTCCATATAATAATGCACAAATTAAGTCTTCTTCCATCAATTTATAACCACTTAAAAAGGTGCTGATTCAAATAAATGAAAAATATATTCACCACCAGCTAATTGGACTGTTCCCACATATTTCAAGTCATCATCTTCTTCTATAGTATCTCCAGTTCCTATTATACGAAAATATCTTTTTTCAAATTTGTGTTCAGGATTAACTAATACCCATAAAGTAGGAATTCCTTTCTGTGCTTCAAAATATAGCAGCTTCGCTCCCTCCGGCATATCTATTATTACATTTACGTCTTTTGTATCTATAGGGTATTTCCAAATCTTTAGGGGCATATATTATCAAATAGCTTTAATTTTATTTGTAAATTAATATTTAAGATTTTTATATCTTGATTTTTTCTTAATTTTTTATTTATTATATTGAAAATACATTAATTCTCAAGAGATCTAAAGAATAATAAACATTTATAATATATTCTAGTTATATTTTGAATGATAATTTAAAAGAACATAAAATTGTTGAAAAGGTAAAAATAAATGGATAAGAATCGACCTGAAACAACTCTTTTTCTGCTTCAATCGCTAGATGGAAAAATTTCTACAGGAGATACTGGAGAAAGAGATCAAGAGATTGATTTTCCAAAAATCAAAGGAATTAAAGAAGGGTATAATCAATACTATGATCTCTTACTAATGACTGATAGAAATGCATTAATTAGTGGAAAAGTGTTAGCTAAAATAGGTGTAAATTCACGTGAAAAAGCT
>SMTZ1_10001622_pt1 | contig 34453 bp, 32 predicted proteins | sample DeeMarSWOR136_30_FD_25667 | JGI IMG/M metagenome (IMG submission 25667)
GGAAGAAGGTATATCTGTCAGAATTATCGGAGGCGCTCTACTTTTTAGTTGAAGACTCCGTTCATTACCATTATACGTCAATGCAAAACTAGTTGTAAAATTATTTTCCACAACCTGCACCCATGACAAATCTACATTATTTTCACGAAGCCACGCAAAATGCTTATGAAAATCCTTGCCCACTTTAGATACTACACCTACCTTGGCACCCAACTTTTCTGCTGCTAAAGAAACATAGGTAGGTGGACCGCCAAGAGTTACTATGGGATTAGCAACTTTCGGCGAAATTATAGAGTCTCTCACAAAATGACCAATAGTAACTATGTCTAACACAATGTTAAGACAATAAGCATGAATATATAAGCCTCCTCTACAATTGACTATTCAAAAACGAGCGTGGAATGTTTGCCGGTCAAGCGGAAAAGCCGTGGAAGATCGAAAGGTGGTAAAGGAAAAAGCTCATTGGTTCAATGCAATAGTTGTGGCGAGCTTGTCCCTCGTGACAAAGCCAAGCGTGTTTCGCGGAGAGTTTCGATGGTGGATTATGCTTTGGCTAAAGAGTTACGGCAGAAAGGTGCTTACATTGCTGCGCCTGTGGAGACAAAATACTATTGTGTTTCATGTGCTGTGCATCGAGGTGTAGTCAAAGTGCGAGCAAAAGACGAGCGGAAAAGACGTCGAAGGAAGAGATAATAACCTTATTTTTGTTTAGATGTCTTATAGAAGTAGACTACCCGTTGAAGTACTGTGAGATTTGTTAACACCGCGAGAATTATTATCCCCCAATTGAGAGCATCCAACCACGAGAAGGCGATAAAACTAGCTAGTGTGAGGATAAGTATTCGCTCTGCTCGCTCCGCCAAACCAATAGTTTCCATTTTAACTCCAGTAGCTTCTGCTCTTGCACGGACATAGCTTACCAGTAAGGAACCGACAAGAGCAACCGAACCCCAGAAAACCTCACATAGATGGCTAATTATTATAGCGACCAAAATGAAGGCATCCGCGTATCGGTCAAGTAGGGAATCTAAAAAGCCGCCAAAAACCGTGGGTTCACCGGAAAGTCTTGCAACAACTCCATCTAGGGCATCACAAAATCCGGAGAGCAGAAATAGGATTGGTGCAATTATGAGAAAAAACGAATCATATTGCGCTGCCCAATAAAAGCATGCGGCTAGAAGAGCCATGAAAATTCCCATTACACTAACTTGGTTTGGCGTCACGCCCATTTTGTGCAGTATTTTTGCCTCCGCTGTAAGCCAGGATTGCACTCGTTTTTTCAAGTGTGTCAGCATTTTGGTTCTCCGAGTGCGTTTATGGTGGGAATCTTTATTTAAAAAGTGTTTTAAAAGTATGGAATGGTGATCGCATGATTAAAGTTGATCAGTTGAAAATTAATGGAAAAACTGCCTTGGGTTTGAAAGTAGATCTGCCAGATTCCCCTCCTCTTATTGCCGTTATCGGGGAGAATGGCTTTGTTATGTGCGGTTTCTTAAATGTAGATACAGCTGAAAAACTTGGTGTAACGGCAGCTATGGTCAGTGGAGTTGAAACCTTTGATGACGTGCTTGATGCGGCAGTTAAAGAAGTTACTTCAAGGGCTGAAATGAAGGGCATACAGCAGGGTATGAAAGGACGTGAGGCCATAGAATTGTTGTTTTAATTTCACTTCAATAAGCAATTGCAAGTCTAACTAAGCCCGATGCTTTTCTGCCACAGACGATGCATTTACCTTCAATTTTCTTTTTAACGTCAACTGGTGTTCCTAGCAGCGTGGCATTTACTTGCTCTTCCAGTTCGTGCCCACATTTCCCATCGCCACACCATAAGAGCTCCACAATTCCTGCCCTCTTCTTCAACAACTGATTTGCTTTTTCTAAATCAGCAACTCTGTATATTCGTTTTTTCATCTGCTTCCAAGCCTTCTCCCGCAACTCCATAGACATCTCATTTATCAGAAGAGGCAGTCTGGAAGATAAGTCGCTAATCTTACAAGCTTCCTTTTCAAAGGTGTCTCGGCGCACTAGAATAACTTGTTTCTTTTGGACATCCTTTGGACCAATTTCTATGCGAATTGGAACGCCACGTAATTCCCAATAAAAGAACTTCGCGCCTGGAGTAATCTCTTCTCTCCAGTCAACTTCAACTCTAAAGTTTAAACTTAATCTTTTCGCAACTTGTTTACATGTTTCTGTAATTAACTGTCGACTTGCCTTGTGGGGTATAGGGATTACTATGACTTGGATAGGGGCGAGTAGCGGCATTAATACAATGCCATTGTCGTCTCCGTGCACACTGAGTAACGCGCCGATTCCACGTTCACTTATGCCATAGCAAGTTTGCCAAATGTATTCATGCGTGCCTTCTAGGGTTTCGTATTTAATGTTGAAGGCTTTAGAGAAGTTTTGACCTAGGTTGTGTACTGTACCTGATTGTAGGGTGCGTCCATCAGGCATGATGGCGTCGAAGGAGAGAGAGTATAGAGCGCCTGGGAATTTGTCCCAGTCTGGGCGGCGGCTGATCACATATGGGACGCCGCAGGTGTCGAAGAAGTCTTTATAGATTTTGGTGGCATCTCTAATTTGAGCTTCCGCGTCTTTAAGAGTGGCATGACTGGTGTGAGCTTCTTTGAAAGTGGTGACTTCGCGAACTCTGATAATTGGGCGAGTGGTTTTCGTTTCGTAGCGAAATACACTGCCAATTTGGTATAATTTCTTTGGGAGGTCAGCGTGGCTTCGTATCCATATTTGGAGCATGGGGTAGATGGCTGTTTCACTGGTTGGTCTTAAGGCATATTTAACTTCTAAGGGTTTGAGGCCTCCGTGAGTTATCCAGAAGACTTCATTTTCGAAATCTTTAATGTGTGTGGCTTCCTTGCGGAGGTTGGTTTCAGTGACTATTGTTGGGAAGCGGACTTCGTCGTGTCCTGTGGCATCATGCAATTTTCTAAGGAGGCTGGTGACATGTTTGCGTATTTTATATCCGTAGGGTAGCCAGACGCCGCATCCTTTTATTGGATACCGGTAGTCTAGGATTTCAGCGTTTATGAGAATGTTGCGGAACCATTTGCCGTAGTGTTTATCTCGTTTTTGGGTTTTCGGGGTTGGCATGGGTTTTCTTGTTTTTTGTGGTGGGTGTTGTTTTTATGGTTTGTGTTCTTGGTGGGTGAGGTAGCTCTCGTATTGCGTCTATGGATTGCAAATTTAAAAAGGTGGTTGTTTTTGGGTATTTTGAGGCTTGTTGGTGGTATTATATGCCGAGAGTTGACGGTGGGCTGGGTAGGAGGAAGGAGGGTGAGGGTGTCGTTACGGTTAATACTGCTGATGAGTCAACCAAGTAAGATTAAGAGCTTTTTTTTGCCTTTGAGGCTAGAGTCCTATTCCTGTTTCAGGCATCCACTCAGACCAATCTGAAAGCCACTTGGGGATTTTTGCGTTTTTTACGCGGTCGCATAGGGGGAAGTATGCTTTTAGGTCTACGATTGGTGTGCCGTCATAGGCGTCGATGTCTGCGACTTGGATGATTCCGTTTTTTTCGTCGATTTTTAGCATTTTGCATGTTGTCATGGCTATTGGGTTTGGACGGTATTCCGCTCTGGTTGCAAAGACGCCAGTTAGTTTGTCCTTGGCGTAGGGCGGTTTTGTTTGTAATGCGCTGCGACTTTTGTTGTTGTCATGCTTGTGGGCCCACCAGAACACCATGACGTGGTTGAAGTGGTCAAGCTGTTTCAGGGCTGGACGGTAGGATTCGAGGATTTCCAGTTGGATCTCTTTTTCTGAGCGGCGAATGTATCCGATTGGAAACATTTGGAAAGTTTCTCTCTTAGCAGTTGTTTGTTTGTTCATTAGGATAATCCTCATTTGTTTGTTGAAGCAGTGTGTTCTGTTGGGTTTTTACTTTATTTAACTTTTGAGTGGGTGTTTTTGTTTGGTGAATTTCATGTAGCGTAGAATTGGTCTGGGTTTTCTTTCAAGTATTTTTCGTAGAGGTCTATTAGCTCTAGCTGATTTAATTGAGCGAAGATTCGGGAAACCAAGACTAATAGATTGTGTAGGCGAGCCAATACAGTTTCTGGAAACATACAATGAAGCCGCTAGACTGGAAAAGAGAGAGAAGGTTAACACCTTTGTTTTTTCGGGCACTCCAATGGATATACTAAAACAAATCAAAAATGATCTATAAGCAATTCTTCTAGCTTGCAGGATCATCATTTATTATACTGCATATCTGTGTCTATCTTTAAATTCCTGCACCTTTCCTGCATTCCAACCCCGTAACTGCTGATAATACCCCGTAATCCTCGACCAATGCTCCAAATCGTTCCCTTCAGCTCCACACGTCTTACACTGCACTTGCAAGTTCGCCTCCACACTGTTACAACGCCTACATATTGTCATGTCACGCGTCAACGCAAAATATGCCGCCAACGACTCAGTAGCAACCCGCCGTATTAGTTTCCAAATCGACTCAGCCGACGGATTACTCTCTCCAAGAAAAACATGCATAATCGCACCGCCTTTAGTCAACGGATGGAAACTGCTCTCAATATTAATCCTATCTAACAGTGGAACACCAGCCGACGGACGAACATGTGAACTATTCGTATAATAAATCCCACCGTTCCCAACATCACCCTGCACCACCGCTTTCTCACCAAAAATTCGTCTATCAACTAAAGCTAACCGGTGCGCACAACTTTCTGCGGGGGTCTGAATACAACCGAACCGAAATCCAGTCTCTTTGGCATAATCAGCCACACGGTCAACCATGTGCCTAATTACCCGTAATCCAAACCGCCACGAATCAGCATTCTCATGTAACTCAGTGCCCAAATGCGCCTTCAACAACTCGTTAAGCCCAACGAATCCAATATTCAATACCTGCTTATCCAAATTCAAATAAGGCTCCCCAAAACAATCCATGGCACAAAACGGCAAGGCACCGCCTTCCATACGCTCCCGAACAACATTCTGCTTAATTAACAACACCTCCCGAGCCGAATCCATACGCAAATCCAAAAGCTCAAAGAGCTTGCCATCATCCCCACCCGTTTCATACGCCAACCTCGGCAAATTCACCGTCACCACCTGCAAACTCCCCATCCGCATAGCACCCTTATTAAAATCCTGCAACTCATCACTATCGGGCGTGAAAATTAGGCGGCAACATTGGCTGTTCACGATATCAGGCATATAATCAGGGCAAAGATTAAGGAAGTAGGGAGTTCCAAACTTCGAAGCCAAACCAGCCACCTTCACATACTCCTCCTCAAACTTGTCCAAATACTCCCGCCGCAACTTCACCTCACACTTCGGGAAATTAAACGGCTTCCCAAGATAGTCCCCACCCATGTAAACGTCGAGGATAGCATTGAAGAAAGCATTAGCCTCATCAAAATAATCTGCATACGTTTCTGATTGGCTGACTTTTCCACCAGGTAAAACCACAGGCACATCTCGAATAATCTTGGGCACAGCACACTCCAAAGCAATGCTAGAAAACACCGTCTGTCCACCCCGTGCGACGTACATTTGCGACATCTCATAAATATACATCTGAGCCAGCTGCTTCATACGTTCATAGGGCATACCTCGCACAAAAGGCGCCAACCAAACATTGAAAAAGTCATAACCTTGCCCACCAGCCCAATTAGTCTGCGCCGCTGCCAAAGCCTTAGCTGCATGCAGAATCGCTACCTCAGGATGCCTCGCTGGACCAGCTACAGCCGTATGAACACCTTGGCCATCCACAATCAACCCTTTACGTAAGAAGAACCGTAAATCATGCTCCTGACAGAAAGGCCTCGTGGCGAAGTACTCCAAGTCATGGATGTGAATGGCTCCCGCAATGTGGGCGTCTGCCAAATGAGGCGGCAAACAATTCAACAACGCATATTGGTCGAAAATGGTGTCAGCAGCAAGTTTGTGAATTGTCTCTGGATTGTGTTGAAGATTAGCATTCTCCTTGTCGCCGGCGCGAACAAGCTTGTCAACGTCAAATAGCGGAAGACCAAGCCTAGTGTATCTGGCTCTGGATCGTTCAAAATCGTTCTCCAGCAACGCCACGCAAACAAACTCGCGGATCAACGGACCGGACAAAAACTCCAAGTCTAATGAGTTTATGCGGTTTGCAATGTCTAAGGCTATTTTATCCGCAACTTCTTCGGAGAGCCCTGTTTCTTTCACTAGAGAGTCTCTTATTCTTTTGGGATTGAAGTCCTCGAACATTATTCTGGACGTTCTGACTCGTGGGAAGTATTTGAGGGAATCTACAGTAAATTCTTGTTGTGTCGTGGAAAACCCCCGCAGCAAAACACATTACTATCATTTTACTCTTAGAATTTTCAATATACATTTAGGTTAAAAATAGGCTGCTGACGTTCTGAAAGCTATGGTTTTTATCTACAATTTCATGTTAATTTTTAACAGGGCATAATCTACTTAAAATTTTTAGAAAAAACTGTATAAAATTCTGTATCTCCAGCCTTCGAAATTGACACACAGAGTGTTTGACACGAACATGTAAACAGAATGGACTTTTCAATGGACTTTCCTAAAAACGTGTCACAGTGAAAATGTTTGTAGAGCTGCAGCGGGGGCATTTCAAGTGAGCCCCGTGAGAGGCTTCTCTACAGTGGCGGCAATATGTAATGGATAGGTTGTAGATGAAAAGGCCTATATTACTGGCTACTAGTTGTTTTGTTTTAGCCAGAAGTTCTTCGGGTTGGGGATGTGGGGTTTCGCTTTCTATGAGAGTCAGATGGCCGCCTGAGTTAAGTTGATGTATTCGTTCTTCAAGATTAAGGCGTTCTTTTTCCGTGAAGGAAATTCTGTTTATATCTGCATAATAAGGATGTTCTCGGGTACCTTGGGTTTTAACAATTCCCCAGCCATATTTCTCTACGTCTAGTCTTGCGAGTCTTTTTTGGGCTATGGAGTTCGGGATGATGGCTGTTGTCTGTCTAGGATGAGGTTTTTTTGCATGTTTCTTTGCATAGGCGTCAATGTGTTTTAAAATTTCTTCGGTGAGAACGAAAGCCTTTCCATAATCTTCAGTAGCCTCTTTTCCCATTAACGTCTGAACTGCTTCATTTAAACCCATAGAGACTATTGTCCGCGTTGCGCTTTCAAATCTGAAGTATTGGTCTCCGTTTGTTTTCTGCGTCAAATAAGGTAAGAGATTTTGTTCCACTCTTTTTTCGATTGTTTTGTATTTGATTTCTAGAGCTTGGTTGGCTGTGTCCAGGCTGTAGCTTAGGAGTTCAAGAAATTTGTCTTCATCTCCTTTGGCGTCAAAGGAAATGCGAGGCAAGTTGACAGTAACTATGTCTAGATTTCCTGTCCGTTGAGTGTCTAGTTGCCAGTCTTGTTGCCAATCGTCTGCCAGTCTTAAGCCCGATGCCGTGTATGTGGCGTTTTTTTGACTATCAGGGTTTAGGTTTGCGAAATATACAAGGATGCTTGTGGCGGCGAGCTTATGGGCTTTGTACAATAAAGATTCTACTTCTCGGTCTTTGAAGTTTTCATGGCGTGTTTTTATGACTATTTTCGGGTTCCGTAGAGGATGTGTTTTGTTTTCTTCCTCTAACATTTCTAGTAGTAGAAGAGCGAGTTGTTGAGCTTCTTCTGGGTGTGTGACTCTTTTTTCGGTTGAGAGTTCTAGGCTTATTGTTGTGGATGTTGGAGTTGTTTGGTTTAAGTTGTTTATGAAGAGGCCTAGAAGTTCTTTGATTTTTGGGGTTGTGTAATGTTTTGCGTAGGGGGCTAGATAGACGTTAAAGTTGTCTAGATTTTGTTGATCTGCTATTTCGGTTGCGGCGTTCCGCACAATGTTTGTTGTGAGGTTGAAGGCTGCTTCTAATGTTTTAGGTTTGTAGGCCTGGAAGAAATATTGAATGTTATGAGTGATTTCCTTTGGTTTTAGTATCCATGTACCCAGATTGTGAAGATGTATGCTGCCGCTTAGGTGGGCATCTGATATTTTTCGTGGTAAAACGTTAAGAAGAGTGTATTCTTCTATAACCGAGTTGCCTGCTGCTCTTCGAACTGCTTCTACAGTAGGTTTTGCAGTACCGATTAGACGGGTGACTTCGTGAACAGGCAAACCTAATCGTGTAAGCTTATGGCGGTAATCTTCGTAGTGTTTTTCCAAGAGGATTGTGTTGACGATTTCGCGGATAAGAGGGGCTGTCAGGTATTTGGTTTTGAATTGTTGGAGCCGTTTTTCTGCTTCTCTGGCAATTTTTTGGGCGAGGTCTGTGGGGACATCAGCTTCGGTGATTAGAGATTGGGCGATTTTATTCCTGTCGAATTCTTCTATAGTGAGACGAGAAGTGCGGACAAGCATTTTTCTTCGTTTGTATGTTCGGTCCTCTATTTCGTCGGTGACCTCGATAATATGTCGCCCTAAATCTGTTAGACGATATTTTTTGGTCTCAACCTCAGGTTCTATGAGATCGGCTTTTAGAAGGGATTTGAGGTGATATGCAAAGCGTCCAGCGTCACGAGTTGCATCGAGTTTGAGGGCGTTCATAATTTCAGTATAAGACATGGGACCATGTTCAAGCATGAGGTTTAAGATTTGTATGCGGATGGATGCAGAAATGGCTTTGAGCACTTGGATGCTAGCTTTGTGAATGCTATGGAGTTTTGGATTAGGCATTGTGATGCGCCTTCTGTGTGGCTATTTTCTTTAGGATTTGCTAAGTTTAAAGGTTAGGGAAAAACAGTTTGTTGGACATCGTGAGCCCTCTAGTATATCTTAGCAATAGTTTCTTTGACTGCTCGAGCAGAGGCGCCCGTTTTTACCCCTTGGGCTGCAAAATGAGTCAAACTTACTTCAAACCCAGCCCTTTCTAGTTCCTCAACCACTTTCTTCATTGGAGGAACTGGTAAGCCAAGTTTGTCACAAATCTTGTCGACAACATAATATGTGATGGGCGCGTCTGCCTCTCTCTTAATGGAAGTTAGAAGTTTACGAATCTTCTTTTTCTGTCTAAAGCCTTTACTCTTTGCCTTCTCGTCCATAGATTCAACAAAACCTTCATCGACAATTTTTCCTATCAAGAGAGGGCCCGCAAAGTTCATTTTGTTGCCACATTTCGGACATATTATTTTCTCGCAAGAAAACATTCCCGCCGATACTTCTCTGTGGAAACAAGCAAAACAATGATGGATGTATCCCATGTTTTTGAGGGTGGCATCTGCTTTCTTAGCTCCATGATCAATTGCTGCATAAAGCCTAATGTAATGCTCTGAACTATGACTGAACAACATTTCAACGCCAACATCATATTTTGCCGCAGCCCTTGCCAAAGCTCCTGCCAGCAGACGCACAGCCAACTCATGACAATATTCAGTTCGCAGCGGCTTTCCACTATACTTTCGAATGCAAGCCTTAGGATGTACTCCGCACAAAGGAGCCAAATCCGTGGCGGTCAACGCTAGTAGTCCGCCTCTTCGCAGAGCTCTCAACGCGGAATCTACATAGGGCATCGGTGAACCAAAAGGGTCAACATCAATGTAGTCAAACCGTCTTCGAGGAGCGCCTGAACGGCTTAGCAAAAAATTGGCATCCTCATTCTCCATAACAACCTTATCTGTTAATCCGCTTCTTTCAACGTTAAACTTCGCCAACCGATAGGCTTTGTCATTAATGTCATTCATAACCACCTTTTCCACGCCCTTTACCTCCTTCGTCAACCTTATTCCTCTAACTCCACAACCAGCCAGCGGCTCACAAACCCTTAATTTTCGTCCAACAGTTTGGCGAAAAGCCTGCAATGCCAAAACTGCCAAATCACGGTTAAGTTCCATCACTGGATTGTAAAACACAGGAGCTTTAGAAGGTGCATAGTCCGAAGGTTGCTTTATAAAAGCTTCAAGCTTGGGAACAACAACCTCGACTATACCTTCGGCAATGACTTCCGTGGGAAAGGGGAAACTCAACGTTTTCATCGACCGAAAAACACGTTAATCTCTGCTGCTTAAAACAATTTATGAAAAGCGAGTTGTATAGAAGTGAAGCGTCTCATATTTTTAACTGGTCTTCCAAGAACAGGGAAAACCACAGTGTTGCTTAGAGCAGCCGAAGAGCTTGCTGGAAGAGGCTACAAGTTAGGTGGTATGATTAGCCAGGAAATTCGTGAAGAGGATATTCGAGTGGGATTTGAAATTCACGATTACGCATCTGGCAGAAGAGGATGGCTTGCGCATGTTCGTCAAACCGCCGGTCCTCGAATAGGCAAATATCGGGTCAACTTTGACGATCTTAACGCGATAGGCGCTAAGGCTATACTAAATGCATTAGGAGCTGCAGATGTGGTGGTTATTGACGAAATTGGCCCTATGGAGCTCTGTTCAGAAGCCTTTAAGGATGCGGTGCAAAAAGCGATTGCTAGTCCTAAACCAATAGTGGGCACAATTCATTATCGTGCTCAGCATCCTCTTGTCAAACAAGTTAAGTCGCGAAAGGACGTCGACATAATTGAAGTCACTCACAAGAACAGAGCTCGGCTTTCCACATCAATCGTAAATAAAATTATTAAGTTGAGCAAACAAAAATTGTGTGAAGGTTAGCTTCATGCGGATATTGGGTGTAGACGACGCAGGTCGCGGCTGTGTTATAGGTCCTTTGGTTGTGGCTGGGGTTTTGATAGATGAGAGTAGCCAATTGGAGCTCTTGGAGCTAGGAGTAAGAGACAGTAAGCTTTTGTCGCGGTGCCAACGTAAAAAACTTTTTGAGGGAATCAAGCGAATTGCCATCACCACACATGTTGTTAAAGTTTCTCCAGCAGAAATCGATAAAGTGGTCAACAGCCGAAGAAGATTGCACAAGCTTAATCGTCTGGAGGCGAAAGCCATGGCAGAGGTTATAAGAGCACTTAGACCAGATGTTGCTATAGTGGACGCTTCTGATGTCTTGGCAGACCGCTACAGACGCCACATTACGGAACTTCTTTCTTTTCAAGTGAAGGTGGTATCTGAGCACAAAGCTGATAAAAACTATCCTGTGGTTTCTGCTGCTTCTATAATTGCTAAGGTTGAACGAGATGATTGCATAGAGAAGCTAAAAGCTCAACATGGTGACTTTGGAAGCGGCTACATGACAGACTTGAAGACCAAGGTTTTCATTGAATCTCTGATTGAAGAGTGTGGTGTGTATCCGGATTTTGTAAGATGTTCTTGGAAACCTGCAAAAGAGGCTAAAATGAACGCCGGAACGAAACAAACTAAGCTGCATAGAAGGATGGCTAAAGCTTAGCCATCAAATCTTCAGGACATTTGAATTTTTCGAAATCTTTCTTGTGAATAAAGGGGACGTTGTCAGCGGAGACTTTTTCGCTGTCTGTGACAAATATTGGCTGCGCTTCTACTATTTTGCTGACACTCACAATCTCCTCGGTTCTACCCTCGAAGTTTCGCTCTTTCTCACATGCGACTGCCCACAAGAGATTAGTTTCTGTTTCCGGAGTTTTTGCAACAAAGTCGAAAGGAGCCCTTTTTGTCTGGAAGACTATGAAGTTAAATTGAAGCAATTTTCTGATGACAAATTGGAGAAAGCGACTTTCGCTAATTATCCGTTTTGCAGCAGCAAGGAATCCTCCAATTTGTTCAGGATATTGAAAAATGTCAATAGGCTTCACGACTGGCTCGCCCAAAACCCATTCAAGCTTGTAAGCTGTTGAGACAGAGGCTTTTGCCATTCCCTGCTCATAACCATAAAGAGTTCTCCGCGAAATCCCAATAATGTCCGCCATCTTACCAATAGAGAGCCCTTTTTCCAACCTTTTCTTTCTGATTGCCTCTCCATCTAACCTTACATAATATCCTCCAGGACCAGCTTCTATCAGGGGGCCTGACCCTTTCAGAAGAGAATCCTTAAGAGTTATCAGAGTGACTGCGCCAACATTATATCTTGAGTAAACCGTGTCGTCTTCTAGTGGCTTATTCCGAGCTTTTTCGCAAATGATCAGTGAGGACCCGGAAAAAAGTTTAGCTAAAGTAGCAAGCCCTCTCGCATCCTTTTCATATACGTTTCCGATGTTAGGGTGAACTTTGACGAAGGCAAGTTGTTTTTCTTTTCTAGCTACGAAATCAAAACAGCTTGGTCGTGCACAACATCTTTGTGAGAGATAGAATCCTGCTTTTTCGAAAAGGGATTCAGCGTTGTCCAGAATCTCGGCTCTGTCCATCTCCTCCCCCTCGGATATAAATCAATACGCAAAGGTTGAATATAAACATGTTTATAAATTCAAATGTTAGAATCAGATACGGAGAGAATTTGGGGTCTAAATTTTTGATACAATCATGGCATGGGCTTTGTCGTAGGGTTCAAGTTGCACAATTTCCTTTACAGTGAAACCACGGCTCTTTAGTATATTTGCCTCCTGTTCATATACTTCGACTGGTTTTTTAGTCACGTCGATGCTTTGCGACTTAACTGCAAGTATGGTCCATCCGTTTTCTTTTAAGAAAAGCTCTGCATTATCAGCTAAAACTTTAGCTTGTTCAGGTTGCGCTATATCACAATAAATGGCATCTACCTTTTCTACAAACGTCATATATTTCTCTGGAATTCTAGCGTCCTCTAAAATTGGTGTCATGTTGAAGCGGAAAGCACATACGTTGTTTACTAATTCACGCATAGTACGGGCTGCAAACTCTACGCAGTAAACATGTCCTTTTTCTCCCACTATGTCGGAGACGTGACTGGCTGTTGTCCCCGAGGCTGCGCCAAGATATAAAACCTTATGACCCGCATGGATGGGTACGATATTCAGTCCTTTCAAAATGGCTGCTACAAGTTTGCTGCGGAAAGGGTCCCAGACCCTATACTCAACCTCTTGGAAGGAAATCAGACGTTCACCGTACACTTTCCTCCCCGGAGTCAAATTCTTAGTGGCAAGCCGTCTCGCCCCATCCTCTAGTGTTACCCAGTAGATTTCAGGGAATTTTTTGTGGGGCTTAGCGTCGGCGACCACGTTTCTTTCTCCTTTTTATGCGACTAGGTTTAGATTGCTTTCTTTTTTGCTCTTTTCGTGGTGAAGGTTTCCGGTATTTCTTTCTGATTTCGTCAACTCGTTTATCAAGGTTTGCTTTCAGCGAATCACCGATGTATCTGCCGCTGAAGGCATCGGTTCTAGCTGCGATGGCTATTTTTCCCGCTAGCGCTCTGGAAATTTTTCCCCTTTGCCACTTTTTGGCATCGTGAATTATAGTGTCTTGGTATATGATTCCGTGTTTTGGCGGTCTAGCTCCTGTTTTTAGAGCTCTGAAGAGGGCTTTCTCGGCTCCTAGAACTTGAATTGTACTTGCTGGCATTTTTGCAAGGCTAGTTAGTCCACCAGCTAATGCTACGAGGCGCGCAGCTAGCATGGAGCCTGTTAGGGCTTGGACGTTAGGTGCAACTTCTTCCACCGTTGAGTCTGCATAGTCTTGTAGACTTTGCCTTAGACTGTAGAATTTCAAAGTTTGTCTGCAAAGCGTTTGAATTTTCTCGATGTCAATGTCTGTTAATTCTGCACCCATGGAATCTTCTGCAGCTTTTGCGATTTGCTCAGCTTTTTTTTCATGTAAGCCTTCTTTTTCCAAGCTTTCTACCGTGAAGTTTGTTCTTTCTCCAAGGTTTAAAACCAGCCTTGCATAGGTTTCGTGTTTGTCTATAATGCGGTCAAGTTCGGGATAGTGTACGCCATACCATTCACGTATCCGTCCCATGAAAAGATTGGCAGTCTTGTCCAAGTCGTCAATGCTTAATATGGCTTGAGCGACCATTAAATCCCTTTTTTCTCCTGCTTTTTTCACCCTTAGCTTAGTAAGTTCAATGGAAACTTCACGAATCAGCTCTCGCAGCTCTTTCTCATGCTTAACAAACCCAACTTCTATGGAAAATTTCTCCAAATTTCTACGTAAATTCTCACCTTGAGAAGAAGGTTGGGCAATGCTGACATTTGCCTTTAATTGTTTCTTCACCGCTTGTGCGTCTGCAGCGTTTTCAAAAATAAAGGTATCATACTCCTTTTTCTGCAGTCTTCGAACCAAAGAAATTGCTTCGTCAATCGTTTTTCTGGAGTCGACGAGGTTTAGTTTTGCAGCTATTAACTTGGGGTTCTTCTTAAATAAAATCTTGTCAACTACTTGACCGTCTTCGCTGAAGCCTAGAACGCCTATTAGAGACACTATTATGGTTGCTTTCATGCTTTTTCTTCCTAACCTTTATCTCTGCTAATGAATAACCTTTACTGAAACGGAGCACACCCTCATGACTAATCGTTTAACGGTGGAAATTGCAGGGTTGAAGCTGGCTAATCCCACCATGCTTGCAGCCGGAATACTAGGCATGTCAGGCTTGACTTTGAAGCGGGTGGCAAAAGCAGGAGCTGGCGCAGTTGTCACTAAGTCTTTAGGCTTGAAACCTCGCAGCGGGTATTCAAATCCTACAGTGGTTCAAGTTGAAGGCGGATTAATAAATGCCATGGGGCTGCCAAACCCTGGCATTAAACATTTTGCTCTAGAAATGCGGGAGACGAAGGATATTGGGGTTCCAGTGATTGTGAGCATCTACGCCTTTACATCCCACGAGTTTGCGACAGTATCCAGAGAAGCTGTGAAGGCAGGAGCCGATGGATTGGAGTTGAATGTTTCGTGTCCCCATGCTGAGAAGACTGGGGCTGAAATTGGACAAGATCCGAGATTGGTTGAAGAAGTTGTGAAAGAGGTTAGGAAAAACGTGGAAAAACCTGTCTTTGTTAAGTTGACGCCAAACGTTGGCAACATTGCAGAAGTGGCAGAAGCTGCAGAAAGGGCTGGGGCTGACGGTGTAACGGCTATAAACACTGTGAAAGCCATGGCTATAAACATAGAGACAGCTAGACCAATCCTTGGAAACAAGGTGGGAGGTCTATCGGGTCTAGCGATTAAACCCGTAGCGATGAGATGCGTATACGAAATATGTGAAGCAGTAAAAATTCCAGTCGTTGGATGTGGCGGAATAAACACGTGGCAGGACGCGGTGGAATTTATGGAAGCAGGCGCTTCTGCGGTTCAAATAGGGACAGCAATAGCCACAAGAGGGTTAGAAGTGTTTAAGCAAGTTACCGAGGGAATTGAAGCGTTTTTGGAAAAGAAAAGATTTGGCAGTGTGAAAGAAATTGTCGGCTTATCCCATAGATGCTAATTTTCAAAGAACTGTACAAGTTCAGAAGGTTGTTAAGGAAAGCCCGTTGGTGAAGACGTTCTTCTTTAAAGACAAGCTATGCGCCCAAAGTAAGCCGGGTCAGTTTGTTATGATTTGGCTTCCCGGCTTTGACGAAATTCCCATGAGTATATCCTCAGCAGGTTCAAACCGCTTGGCATCAATAACTGTAGCTAATGTAGGCGAAGCTACAAAGCTTCTACATCAAAAAGCAGAAGGTGATGTTGTTGGTGTTCGAGGTCCCTTTGGAAATAGCTTCAGACTTGTTAAAGGCAATGTTCTCCTTGTAGGTGGCGGAACTGGAATCTCTCCCCTAGTGTTTCTTGCAGAGAAACTGATTGAGTTGAAAGCTAGAATGACTTTTCTGTTGGGGGCTAAAACTATGAGAGAGTTGCTTTTCTTGTCCAAGATAGAGAACATGCTTTCGAGAACTGAAGCCAAAATGTCCGTCTCTGCCGAAGATGGAAGTTATGGACATAAAGGAGTTGTAACCGAATTATTAGAAGAAACCTTAGCAAAAGAAAAGTTTGATATGATTTACGCTTGTGGGAAAGAACCGATGCTTCTCAAGATTTTTATGCTGACTGAGAAGCATAAAACTCCGTTGCAGGTAAGTTTGGAAAGACTTATGCGTTGCGCTATTGGTTTGTGTGGTAGTTGCATCATTGGCAAATATCGTGTGTGCATTGATGGGCCGGTTTTCACAGACGAGCGGCTTCGAGAAGTTAAAGATGAATTTGGACGTTTCAAAAGAGACTTTGATGGCAGAAAAGTAGTCGTTTAAGATTGAAACGAAGAGGCTTGCCTTGTGAAAGCAACAGTCGTTGCTCACCCTATTCAAGGGCTAGTCAAATATCATGGTTTAAAGAAACTCAAGGAGCGTATTCCTTTTCATGATAGCATCTCTGTGTGCGTCGAGGCTTTATGCACCACAACAACCGTGGAAGTCGATAGCTCTCTTCAGGAAAACATCGTTGTAATCAACGAGAGCTACGTGACAGGTCGTGACAAGGAGAGAATTGAAACTGTTTTGGGCAAATTAAGAACGTTGGCTGAATATTCAGGGTTTTTTAAGGTGGTTTCTCGGAATAGTGTTAAAACGGGAAAGGGGCTGGGTTTTTCTGCTTCAGGGTTTGCGGCTCTTGGGGTGGCGGCGAGTGAGGTGTTAGATTTGAAGCTTGATTATGTTTCGCTTTCAGAAATTGTGAGACTGGGGGCTGGTTCAGCTACGAGAAGCCTTGCAGGCGGGTTTGCGTTGTGGCACACAGACAAAAACGGGCATTCTTATGCTGAACAATTAGCCGCGCCAAGCAACATAGACTTCTCAATGGTTATTGTTCCCATACCTTCCAAAATAGGGACAGATGAAGCCCACGCTGAAGTGGTAAGTTCTCCTCTCTTTCAGGCAAGGCTCAGAAACATAGACAAACTAATAGCGGAGATGAAATCGGCAATAAGAAACGGTGACATTTCTACAATTGGACGGCTTGCTGAAGAAGATACGCTTAATCTTCATGCAATCACCATGACGGGGAAATCGCATATGGTTCTCTGGGAGTCAGATACAATTCAAATAATGCGGGAAGTAGACAAGCTGCGGGACAGTGGCATAAAATGCTGGTATTCTATGGACACTGGTCCTTCTGTTTTTGTTAACACACTTGAAAGGTTTGTTCACATTGTAGCTGACAGATTTGTTGAAATAGGGTTTCCAAACGCAATTATGAGCGAAGTAGGCGGCAAGCCAAAGCTTATCGATAGTCATCTTTTCTGAAAGAATAATTCAAAAAAGTTATATGGAAGTTGTAGGGTTCATTGTGGTTGGCGGGATGTGTTAATGAAAGGTGACCGTCAAATTCGACGCCGATTCTAAACGTTGGCTTACCCAAAACTATCGCCCGCTTGAACTTGAGCAAAAAGTCCGCGATTTCTGGGAAAAAAACTGCATAGCCGAGAAACTGGAGCAATTGAAGCTGGAAGACAATGGGGGCGTTTTAGGCTATGTAGAAGGTCCCCCGACGCTAAATGGTTATCCCCATGTCGGCCACGTTTGGGGACGGGTTATGAAGGATCTGCGATACAGATGGAAATCAATGCAGGGTTTTTACATTCCTTTCTGGGCGGGTTGGGACTGCCAAGGGTTGCCAGTTGAGCTGGAAGTGGAACGCCAATTAGGCGTGAGAAACAAAAAGGATTTGCTGGAAAGAGTGGGAGAAGAGCGGTTTGTTGCCGAATGTAAGAAGGCTATAATAAAGTATTATGAAGCTTGGCGTCGTTCTGACATCAGGGCAGGAGTGTTCATAAACGATGCTAAGGCTTACTGGACATATTTAGACGAATACATTGAACGTGAATGGAAATATCTCAAACGCGCTTGGGACCAAGGATTACTTGGTGAAGGTCACTACGTTGTAGCTTACTGTCCCCACTGCCAAACCTCCCTAAGCAACGCTGAAGTGGGTTTGGGCTACGAAGAAGTTGAAGATCCTTCGCTTTATTTTAAGTTCAAAGTCGCAAAGACGAAAAGCGAATACTTTCTCGTCTGGACTACCATGCCTTTCACGCTAGTTACAGACTTGATGTTGGCTGTACATCCAGATGCCGAATATGCTAAAGTTGACGTGAAAGATGAAACTTGGATAATGGTGAAGCAACGTGTAGGTCCAACCATGCAAGAACTTGAAATCGAAGACTACACTGTTGTCGACACAGTTTTGGGTGAAGAGCTGAAAGGGCTAAAGTATGAATATCCATTCCTAGACAATGTTCCTAAACAGCGGGAACTTGATAAGCATTCTTTAGTCCACACGGTTGTCTGTGAAGACTTCGTGGACGTGACGGCTGCTACAGGAATAGTTCATTTGGCACCCGGAAACGGTGAGGAAGACTTTGCTGCCGCTCAGAAACGCGATGTTTCCATATACGCTCCTTTTGACGATGAAGTTAACTTTACTAAAGATGCTGGCATGTTCGCGGGTTTGTTTGCCAGAGACGCTGACGATGTGGTTGTGGAAGAGCTGCGGAAAAGAGGCTTGTTAGTTTTGGTCAAACGTGTACGCCACGAATATCCAACTTGCTGGCGTTCTCATCACAAACTTGTGTGGTTTGCAAGAAGAGAGTACTACCTCTGGACAAACAAGATAAATAGCAGGATAGTTGGAGCTGCCGAAAAGATTGAATACTTCTATGAACCTCCGAAAAACCGGTTCCTAGCATTTCTCCGCGAAGGCAAACCATGGTGTTTCTCTCGCGAAAGAGTTTGGGGTACTCCTCTTCCAGTTTGGAGGTGTACCAGTTGTGGGCACAAAATTCTGGTGGCAAGCAAGAAAGAGCTTTTCGAGAGAGCTACGGAGTCTCCTAAGGGACATTTTGAGCTTCACAAGCCATGGATAGACCGCGTATTGTTTAAATGTGAAAAGTGCGGCGACGAAATGTATCGTGAACCTTTCGTGCTTGATACTTGGCATAACAGCGGTGCAGCTCCTTATGCAAGGTTTACTGATGAAGAGTTTAGCCAGTATGTGCCTGTCGACTTTCTTGTGGAAGCAATAGATCAAACCCGGGGCTGGGCAAACACGTTATTGCTTGAGCATGTTATAATGACCGGGAAGGCGGAGCCTCCCTACAAGGCGTTCTTGCTTTATGGTCATGCACTGGATGAGAAAGGACGCAAGATGAGCAAGAGCTTAGGTAACGTTATAGACGCTAACGACGTGTTTGACAAATACTCCGCTGACCTCTTTAGGTTCTACACGCTTTGGAAATGTTCACCAATCGATTCTATGAGCTTCGATGTGAAAGAACTCAACAAACGACCTTACCAAGTTCTCAGCACCATCTATCATCTTTATCGTTTTTTCATGCAAAACTCTGAATACGACCATTTTAACCCTCAAGAGCACACTTTGGAATGGGCAAGAAAGAACAATGCTCTAAAACCGCCAGATCAGTGGCTTCTTTCGAAGCTGCAGAGCACCGTGAAAGAGGTTACTGCGAAGTTTGAAAGCTGCGAGTTTAACTTTGCTCTTTCGGAGTTAGAAGAGTTTGTTGTTAATTTTCTAAGCCGACAGTATGTTCCTATGGTGAGGCATGAACTTTGGAGCGACGAGCAAGAAACGCTAAACCGTAGATTGGCAATTTACGCCACTCTTTGGCAGACACTGAAAACCTTAAACTTGCTCTTCAACCCGGTCACGCCTTTTCTTTGCGAAGCCATGTACCAACAAGTTCACAAAGTGCTGGACAAAACACTGTTGGAATCAGTGAACTTTGAGAAATGGCCAGTTTATAACCGAAAACTGGTAGATTCGAAGCTGGAAAAGGGCTTCGACACACTTCTAAAATACGTTTCTCTAACTTACTCTGCACGGCAGACAGCTAAGTTGAAGCGTCGATGGCCTCTAAAGAAGGTGACTTTGGCTGGACCGAAAAACGCGCAAAATGCTATGAAGAAGCTTGAAGACCTGTTTCTTGAACTTGCAAACATAAAGACAGTTGAGTATGTCGATAGATTGGAAGAAATAGGTGAAAAAAGAGGTCTAGCCTCGGAAAGTAACATGCACGCTCTGATAGATACCCGCAGAGATCAAACGTTGCGAGGAGAAGGTTTGATGCGGGACTTAGCTCGACGTGTCCAAGCACTTCGCAAAGAACTAGGCTTTACACCTACAGAAATCCTAAATGCCGTTTACTTAGCGGAATTAGACGCTGAAGGTACAAAATTGCTTCAACCCCATCTGGAAACTTTGGTAGAGCTTGTTCGCACAAAAAAGGTACATTTACAGGAAAGCAGAAGCCCTCTTGAAGCAGAATGGCATGAATTCAAGTTAGACAATAGAAGCGTGTATATAGCTATACCTAAAGATAATCTCTTTGTCTAAAGAAGTCAACCCTTAAGTTGACAAACTCCCTATTATCAGCAGCGAAACACCATGTTATTCATAACTCTTCTCTCTCCGAAAGGAAAAGGCGCCGACGCAGTAAAGCATCTTAAAACGCTCAAAGCATCTAAGAACATAACCATTCGTGAAGTCTTCTTCACTTTTGGAAGATACGATGGCATTATCATATTTGAAGCTGTAAACGAAGCAGCAGCAATGAAATTTGTCATGCAAACCGGCTTCGACACCAACTACACGATGGAAACATTAGTTGCGGTTCCCACCGACAAAATCTAAAACTCCCTTTTTTCTGTTTTAGAAAATGAACAGACAGAGAGCAAATATCACAACTAACGAAACAGCTAGTAGTTTTCTTGAAAGTGAAAGCTTCGAAACATCATCCAATGGTCCTGGATGCTTATACATAGAGAGGAAGAGAACAAAAGCCAGCATTATCCATTGCTCTGTGAACAGAAGTAACAATATTGAAATCAAAGTGAAAGCGGTGCGGGCAGTGTCATTGTTGATAATACTTCTTAATGTGTGGCCTCCGTCAAGCATTCCTGTAGGCAGCAAATTAAGCAAGGTGACGAACATTCCAATCCATCCCGCAAAAGCCACAGGATGCAGATAAACAACATAGCTGCCCGGACCAGGGAGCTTCACTATCAAATCCATAAGAATCAGAAACAGTGGTGAAATAGGAAGCCCTCCTCCAAAGTCCGAAGGCATTGGCTCTACATGAGAAAGATAAAGACCAATAGCAGAGACAAAAACGGTCACGATGAACCCAGCAATCGGTCCGCTGGCTCCTATGTCGAATAAAGCGTCCTTATTTGGCGCCGTCTCTTTTTGTACGATAACTGCGCCGAATGTTCCTAATCCTAGAAACCCGAGAAACGGTGGTGGCCCAGGAATAAAATAGGGCATGGATGCTTCCATATTGTGGTGGTTTGCTGCAAATTTGTGAGCCATCTCGTGGACGCCCAGTATTCCAAGTAACGCTAAGGTGAAGCTGGCTGCTCCTATCAAAGGATCGGTAATTCCGGTGGAAAGAATGTATCCAGTGACAAAAACCGTGGCTATGGTGACTAGGAGAAGTATTACGTTGATTATGGGGCGGCTTGGTTTTGTCTGCGGTTTCGATGCAACCTTCAATACATTTCTTCCGCTTCTTTCCCTTAACACAGGTGCAAAACCTATGTTGGCCAGGCTTTTGACCAGTCTGGTGAAGGCTTGTTTTGAATCTGGTCTCAGACTCACGTAAAAAGTGGGTACACCATGCTCTATAAAAGCCTCTTCAATATTATATTCTGCGGCGACTAGTGGCTGAATTTTGTCAAATTGAGAGGCAACGGTAGAATCTGTGGGGGGTTCAGGAGAGACAGTTGGTTGCTCGCTCATGAGTGACGACTACCGAAGGCTTTTTTTAGTATTAGAAAAGTTGTTGAATTTAAGCATTGGTTTTTTTGATTATACTTGCTAAACTATTGAACTTGGTGCTTAACTGCAGTAGGTCAATGTTTGTTTTGAGTGGTGCGCGCTAGGAGGTTTCAAGCTTGTAGAGCACTCTTAACCCCTTTAAGGTCTTATGGACGGTGTTCCCAAGCTTCGATATTTCTTCTAATCCGATTTCCTGTTGCCAGTCATACACAAAGTCATGTTTCCCTACAGACGGCTTGAAACCTATATCTTGAAGTTTCATCATTACCGATGTGGGTGTTTTTCCTTCACTATTGAACCATAGGGTCAAGTATGTTTTTGTAATTGCCTTATGTATTCTCTTGACTTTTTCATCCAACTCTATTGTGTCAAGCTGAGCTTCAATTCTCGTGATTCTTCGGTTTAACGCCTTCTCAGATTCACCTATCAATTCAAGCTCTTTCTTCAGTTTTGAGGTTTGCTCATTTAGTGCCCGCGTTTCTGCCACCACAATAAGTGGAAAAAATAGAAGAATTTTCTAGAATAAATATCAACTTCTCCTACAATGAATATGTCAGATCTCGATATGCACCTCTTTTCTTATTGTATGCGAAGTTTCTTCCACAAGTCACGCTCCACTATGGATAAGCTTCCACCTTACTGATTTGCAGACCTGAAATGGTAAGAGAGCAAACAATCAATAACAGAATCAACATCAATGCAGACTCTTTTGCGGAGCTCACTGATGATCACTGTTACCCATCAGTTATTTTTATTATTCGGCAGCAATTCACATGCATAATCAATTTGTCTGAGGGTGCACAGGTTTGTCCGTGTTGTCATCATAAGGTTCAAATAAGCAATATTCGTGATAATCTGTGGGGGTAAAGCAAATGACAGTGCCTTCATTCGTAAGAAACGTAGTGAGAACGTGCATGCGAATAGGAACAGAAGACAGGGTATGCATATTCACTTGGCGGCATACGCTTGATTTGGCAGAGACCTTTGCATTGGAGTGTCAAAGATCTGGGGCAAAAACCCATTTGGAAATTGAGACTGATGAATTCTATTATCAGGCTGTTTTGGATCTGCCAATAAAGTATCTGAGAGAGACCAATCCATTCAGCCTTGCTTTGCTGGATGTAGCTACTGCGAACATTTTCATGGTTCACCTGAAAGAATGAGTGCTATGGTGGAGGCTGACAAGCCATACAACAACAAGTTATTGGAAAAGAAAATTCGATCCGTTCAAATAGGCTTAGGATATGTCACTCCTCAAAGAGCCAAGACATACGGCTTCGATTACGACAAATGGAGACGGAATATCCAAGCTGCTATAGATGTAGATTACAATTATATGCGGGGACTAGGTAAGAAGGTTGGAGAAAGACTTGAAGAAGCTTCTGAGATTCGAATAACAGCAGCTAATGGTACAGATTTGACGTTAGCCTTAGAAGGTCGAGACTCGCACATTAATGACGGGGTCATTGATGATGAGGATATTCAGAAAGGAGCTGTCTTTACGGCTTTGCCAGCAGGCAACGTTGCAGTGGCACCAAAGGAAAGAAGTGCAACAGGAATATTCCTTTCAGACGTTCCTGAGGCCGATGCTGGACTGCTGATACGGAATCTTGCATTGCGTTTCAAAGATGGAAAACTTGTTTCCCTTGAAGGCAACCAGAATGCTGAAGCTATAAAGGCAAGATGGACAAAAGCGAAAGGAGATAAAGATCAAGCGTCTTGGCTGATCATTGGTCTGAATCCCGAGGCACAGAAAGGGTACGTGTACAATCAGATAATTCTCGGAAGCGTTACACTGGGCATCGGTGATAACAGAGAACTCGGGGGGAAGATGGAAAGCGACTTTGGGGCTCACTGTACGGTTGTAAAGCCATCTGTTGACTTGGATGGAAAGTGCTTTATCAAACATGGGAAGTTCGTTTTCTAACGGCTACTGGCAAGCGAGCGATTAATGAGCAAAATTGGGTGTGTGACTTGAAAGCCTCAAAAGAAAAATCGGCGCACCCCCACGATCTTGGCAGAGAACTTACTATGGCAGTGGAAAAGCTTGTTATGGAGAAACTTGGAAATCTGGAAGACGCATTTCTGCTAGGTAACAAACTCTACAAAAAGCCAACCGAGCGACCCGTTGAAACATGCTTGCAGGGCATAATAGCGCCTAGCTTAGAGGCAAAAATCGTGTTTGAAAAAAGTGACCTAGAACTCGGCGAAACTGTTCGCTTTGGAGTTGAATTGCAGAACAGTAGCCAAGCAGCTGTATGGGTAACAAGAATCGAGAATTTGGTTCCCGAAGGCTTCGAATTGGTTGCCCATTCAAGCGGTTATCAATATGTCAACACCTATCTTGATGTTCACGGCATGAAGGTTGATCCGTACATAGCCGAAAACATTGAAGTCACTCTAAGGTCTATACGAAAAGGCACTTTTCTTGTTGCGCCCAGAGTATTCTATAAGACTGAGGCTGGTGTTCAGGTGTCAAGCAAGCTCGAGCCAGTGTCGATTATTGTATCGGAAACAATTCTTCCCGACAGGGTTCAAACAGGATTTCAGGATCTCGATAATTTGCTTCTTGGTGGTATACCGAAGAATTACGCAGTAATTCTGACCTCAACCTCTTGTGACGAAAGGGATCTTCTAATTAAGAGATACATGGAATCTGGGACCGTAGAGGGGGATGTTACGCTCTGCGTTACTGCAGATTCCAGTAGCGTCCGAAATCTTGCAGAAGAATTTCCGACAAATTTCTACGTTTTGGTCTGTAATCCTCATGTGGACGAAGCTTTTGAAAACCTGCCCAATGTTTTCAAGGTGGCGGGCGTCGAGAATCTAACTGAAATAAACATTGCCTTGGAAACAGTTCTGCGGAGTCTTGATGAGTCAAAGAATCTCCAAGGACGAGCTTGCTTGGAAATCGTTTCCGATGTTTTGCTGCAGCACCAAGCAGTTCGAACTAGGAAGTGGTTGAGTGGATTAATTCCATTGCTCAAATCCAGAGGTTTTACCGTGCTAGCAGTGATGAATCCGCACATGCATAGATCGGAGGAATTGCATGCTGTATTGGATCTGTTCGAAGGTGAGATTAATGTCTACGAAAAGAAGGCAGAAGTGGATTTGGCTAAGTTCATGAGAATCAGGAAGATGTACAACAAAAGGTATTTGGAGAGCGAACTTCCGCTGAAGAAGACAAGATTAATGACCACGCCGCTTACGCTGTCTTGTTGTGCACGTACTTCTAATTTGTAGGGAAGGTCTTAATGAAACCGAATTTTAGAGGATTGCGTCGCCTTGGGATAAAGAAGGGGCTGATTTGGCCCTATTTCTCGCCGAACAATGGCATGCTTGGAAATACTTCGATTCCCTTTTTGTCTATATTGTATGGAACGAGATTGTGGTTGACTTTGGCCTCTCTTAGTTTCTCTATTTGAAGAGCACGGGTCGCTGTAGCACCTGAAAACAGTGTCTGCATCATAATTACGCCATGGGTCAGATATTCCTCTTCAGAAGGTTTCCGGCGCAGGCTCAGCTGTCCTAGTTCTGTTGTTATAATGCTGGTGACGGGCATAGACGATAATGACTCGATTAGATCCACAACTGCAGTCCTTCGCTCTACTGGTTCTAGGAATCTGTAGAAAAGGGCTGCTAACGTGTCAACCGCCACTCTCTTAGCCCCAACAGCTTGTACTTTCAGATTTATCTCCTGAACTAGCTGGTCTATTGGCAATTGCTTGCCTTTAAGGCCACGGCTTTCTTCCTCATATATGGCTTGTTTCAGCGCACTCGCTCTCTGCGCTCGGGTGGCGTCGATGAAGGCAAACTTGTGGTTGTTCTCAGCTTCTGCGAAATCCCATCCAAATTGTCGCATTTCCGAGTAGAAGTGCTCTTTATTTTCGTCAAGACTTACGAAAACGCCCTTCTCGTTGTAGTCTTGGATTCCCTTGTACAGGAACTGCGCTGCGAAAATTGTCTTTCCGGTACCGGGGCCTCCTATTACTAGTACAGTCCTTCCTTCTGGAATGCCACCGCCTACCAGCTCGTCCAGACCTCGGATTCCAGTTATGCATTTTTGCATTTTGGTCTACCTACCTAGTTATTTGTGGTTTTTGCTTATAGGGAGTCTTGCTTATAAACAATTGTCCGCGCGTATTAAGAAGTTTATAAGATACAACCTTTGCTTTGAAACATTATTTTACTTAATGAAAGCGTCTTGACCGAATGCCTGTAGGTTGTTAATACAGGGGATATTATCCACTAAAAGAAAAGAAGTGTGTGTTCTGAATCCTAGATCCATTGGAAAGGTCGTGAAAGTCCTATTTTATGACAAATAAGTTAACAGCATCTCGCCAAATGCTTTGGAGAAAGTTTTTGATTGACTGTTGAGACTCAGCCTTCTGTCTGTCAAACTATTTCCTCTTTTTTCCATATCTTCTATTGGATAAGGACACAAGGTAAAAATAGACGGGTTGTAACTCGGTTATTAGGTGTTTGGTAGCTTTTCTTATTGCTTCGATTAAGGTAAGGAGTATCTCGACCTTTCTCGATCAGTTGATATAACTCCAAACATAGCTACTTATCGCTTCAATTTTGATCGTTCCCTGTCCATTTTCTTCCACCAACTGGGAACTCGTATTTTCTGAGATGCATCCCATTGGTCAAAAGGTTTGATGTCCAAGATAGGTGTACCGTCAAAGGCATCAAGACCGCGAACCGACACGACATTTCTTTCCACTTTTACGAGCTCAACTAAGGTTAATCCTATTGGATTTGGACGGTATGGCGTCCGTGTCGCATAAACGCCTAGCAGAGGCATGTCCTGCCTACCTCGGGGATGAACCTTCATGATTTTTCTTTCTTTGCTGGAAATCTCATGCATCCAGAAGATGACAAGTAAATGAGAGAAATCTTCAATACCCCTTAAAGTTTCTACTAGATCATTACGAAGGATGATCTCTGAAATGTTACTTCTATCCCTTACTTCTTTTCCAACTGCCTTCGTTTTGACAACACCAATAGGCTTCACTTCAACTTTTCCTTTAGAATCCAAAATCTACCACGCGGCTTGTTAACTTGGAATATTTAGTCATATGATTGCCTTTCACTTTCATTTCCTTTTCGGCTATCGAATGCGTACGCGCATCATCGTGAGAATCTATCGTTCTTCCACACGTCTGCTGTGTCACTGTATCCTCGACGTTCCCAGTAGCCTGTCTCCTTCTTTGAAGTGAATTTTATCCTCGTAATCCACATGGCACTCTTGTAGGCGTATTTATCTGGCACAACCAATCGCAAAGGAGCACCGGTGCCTTCTTCAAGAAATTTACCATTGAGTTTGTAGACTAGAAGGATGTTATCTCCAAGAAGTTCTTCCAGCGACAGAGAAGTTGTGTACCCATCAGCACATTCAAAGGAAATGAACTTCGCAGTCTCCTCAGGTTCTACCATGTTCACTATCTGTTTGAAACGTATTCCTTCCCACTTGAGACCTAACACACTCCACCCTTCAACACAATGAAAATCACTTACAGATTCAGCCGTTGGAAGTTTTTGAAGATCATTCCAATTCAGCTTTAGGGGGTTCTTCACGTCTCCGTCTATAGTTAAAAACCATTTTCTTTGATCGATCTTTGGAACATGCCTTCCAATAGTTGGGTGATCCTTTCCCCATCTTAATAGGCGTTGAATTGGTTTTTGACCTGGAGGTAGGTCTTCATGTTTGGCATTGAGATCTTCTGATGACATATTCTGCTCCAAACTATAAGCCAATCACGAGAGATAAGCCTTACTAGAGCGCGCGCTCCGTTACGCACACGGACATACTCGGATGTCGCTCGCACTTGTTTTAGGCTACTTACTAAGTGTGTAGAACAGAGGGAAAATTTGAGGTTGTTTTTGTCTCAGAGTTTTGCTAAAACCTGAGGTCGCGCATTTATGTAATGCTTTACTTCACAACCAAGACTGGGCAACGGGCATGTATCACAACTCCATGGCTCACACTGCCCAGTAATATTTCTTTTATTGCACTCAAGCCTCTAGCGCCAATAACAATTAGGTCATATTTACCCTCATTGGCTGTCTTCAAGATCTCTTCAACAGTATGACCCTCCTTCAACAATGTTTCAACTTGAATTCCCTTGGCCTGCACTCTTTCTTTTCCATTCGCCAGTATCTTAGTGCCAACCTCACGGTGTAACTCAACCATTTTAGAGTTCACTTCAAAAGATATAGGTTCCACCATGACTGCGGATCCCCCAACCACCGTTACAGGCGTTGGAACAACCGGTTGCGTAAAGGAATAAACATTGATCAATGTAATCTTTGCGTTACAGCTCTCAGCAATTTGGATAGCGTTTTTCAATGCATGCAAAGAATGATCAGAGCCGTCCAATGGAACCAAAATTCTCTCAAACACTTTTTTCACGCGCAAATGCAAATTTGAGTGACTTCAGATATAATCTTTTTGCGCGCCTGAAGAATTCACGCGCAACTGTGTCCTGCAAAAATGCGTGCGCATCTCCCCCATCGACATTAGTTCTTGATTTACCTCCTAGGTGGGGCTGGGTCATGCAGGTGGACGGTCAGAAACCCCACAGATTGCGTCATCTAAATCAGGAACGATTCTTCCATAAGTCGTAAAAACTGGAAGAAGAAGTAGTATGGGATGTTGCTAAGATCTTGATATATATTTCTTAATGTTAACAATCCTATTATCTCATATCGTCTACTTGGGTAATGATGAACGAAAATTCTCTTCATTCAACAATTAAAGAGTTGTATGCACTTCCAAATGACAAATTTGAGGTTAGGATAGACGGTTTTATCATTGACATTTTAAGGGGAGATCTTCTGATTGAGGTTCAAACCAAGAGTTTTCGTGCTATCAAAGGGAAACTCTCAAGTCTGGTTGAAAGCCATCAAGTCCGACTAGTCTATCCAATTCCAGAGAGGAAATGGATAGTCAGAATTACAGAGTTAGGTGAATTAATAACTAGAAGAAGATCTCCAAGAAAGGGAAGATTGGTTGACTTGTTCTATGAGCTAGTGAGCATCCCCGATCTAATTGCTAAAGAGGGTTTTTCTTTAGAAGTTTTGATGATTGAGGAAGAGGAAATGAGGTGTAGTGATGGCAAAGGAAGCTGGAGAAGAAAAGGAGTAAGCATCAAAGATAGAAGGTTAATTGATGTCATGGATAGAGTCCTTTTTAGAAATAAAGTGGACTTTCTCAGATTTTTGCCAAGTGATCTCAAAAGACCATTCACAAACCGAAGTCTTGTAGATCAAACAGGAGTCTCTATTAACCTAACCAGAAAGATGACTTACTGCCTCAGAAAAATGGGTGCAATCAAAGGAGTTCGTAAGAACGGAAGAGAACTGATTTTTACTGACCTTACCTAGCTTGGTTTCTTATACAAGTCATAAAGCTGAAACGGAATAGACAATGATTATTGTCAGAAAGAGGGACAATTAATTGGATGGTGAAAATGAAACTGTCCGAAATAAATCGGAATCTATGACTCGAAAATGGTGGTTTTTCCTACTCTTCATTTTGTTCCAATTCTTTCCAGCTTATGCACAGAAAGGTTATGACCCCTCAAAATGGGGAGAATTCATTGGTCACACCCTCGAACATGCCTTCGCTTCTTCGGTGGAATGGCTGTATCCAGTTTTCAAAATTGTTCCCATAATATTAGTTATTTCGATAATCTTCCTCAGAAATAGGATTACACGCTGGTTTGATGTTTATGTAGGAATTTCATATGTCCTTTTTGCATTTCTGGGAAGCATCGCAGTAACTGAAGAGCATGGTTTGGCGATTATTGCGGGCAACTTTCTTGTATTTCTGGTGATAGCGGCTTTTTGGTTCTGGGATGTCTTCGCTCAGAAGAACGACTTCAGTCCTCAGAAACAACCATTGTGGAAATATTGGGTTGTTCCTTTGGCGTTTCTGGCGTTCTGGACTCCTATGAGCGTGCCTTATTCGCCGACAAACCCGCCCGATTTCAATCCTATCTACTTCTTTATAAATGGGGCTGGTTTGGCTTATTGTATGATGACTCCAGTTTTTCTTGCAATACTCACGCTGTATCATCCAAGAATCAACATAGCAACTCTAAGAGTCACAAGCCTTGAAGGGATGCTAATCGGTCTGATTAACATATATATGAACTTCTTCACAGATTTTGGGCTCTACTGGTGGAACGGTGTGTTACACATACCGCTAATAACCATATCTATCTATGGGTTGATACTTTCCCTCAAAAAAAGAGAAGACTGAACATGGAACAACCGAAGCAGTCTGCCTATAACAAAGTCTTGATGTTGACATATAGCCTTTTGATGTTCTTACCAATCGTAATGGTCTTCTTATTCTTCAATTATTATGGTCTCGGCATTCTACTGTATGCTGGATGGATGCTTCTGGCGTTCAGCATTGTCATCATCTTATTGGCTGGTTACGAGTTTCAAAAGAAGGGTGGAGTGCCCGAGGGAAAGCATCTTGTTTTTACTACGGTTCTGGTTGATAGCGGAATTTATGCAGTTGTTCGACATCCTCAATATCTGGGCTTCATATTGTTAGTCCTTGCGTTGGTTCTAATGTCCCAACATTGGCTGAGTGTAATCTCTGGAGTTATAGGGTCAGTTTTGTTCTATGTAGACGTTACAAGAAAGGAAGAACAGGAGAACACTAGAAAGTTCGGTGATTACTACAGACGCTATATGGAAGAAGTTCCCAGAATGAATCTTGTTGTTGGAGTTCTTAAACAGCTTAGAAGAAGGAAAAGGAAAGGCTAGTGGAAATATGAAGCGAGAGACAAAAGACTTGCTGGCAGAGATAAATCTAGACTATTATAGAGAACGGTTCATTAAATACACAAGAAAAGCCTTTCAGATGCTTCCTAAACTAGAAAAACCACGTATCCTTGACGTTGGTTGTGGTTCTGGTCTTCCGACCATTGAATTGGCAAAGCTGAGTGACGGTGAAGTAATAGGGATAGACATCGATTCATCTGAGTTAGATAGACTGGATAGAAAGATTAAGGAAGAGGGCTTGTCAAGTCGAGTGAAGACGGCTAAATGCTCCGTGTTGGAGATGGATTTCCCAGATGAGAGTTTCGACATAATCTGGGCTGAGGGTGTAATAAGGATAATGGGTTTTAAGAAAAGTCTCAAGGAATGGCATCGGTTACTGAAACCTCATGGTTTCTTGGTGGTCCATGATGCAATTAATACGGTATCAAATGAACTCAAGGGGATACCTAACTGGGGCTATAAACTTGTAGATTATTTTTCGCTACCCGAAGACGTATGGTGGACAGAATTTTACGAACCATTAGAAATTCGAATCAAAGAGTTATACATTGAATATGAGAATAACTTTGAAGCTCTTCAGGTGCTTAAAAAGTATCAAAACGAGATAGACATGGTCAAAAGGAGTCCCAAAGAGCACAGTTCAGCATTCTATATTATGCAGAAATCATGATTTCATGATACTTCAATGATTGACCGAATCTAACCTACAGCTAGTTTTAAACTATCTAGACCTCTAATAATAGAATGGGAAGGAAAAATGACTAAGAAAAGTTCTTCTTGGATGGATTTCGTTCCAGTAACCTTTGTAACCCTTCTCTTTATCTCACAAATCATCGTTGGCACTTATTTGCTATCGAATGTTTCGCAAATTCAAATTTTAGCGTATGTCGGAGTAGGGCTGTATGTTTTTTCGGGCATATTTTTTGGTGGGCTTCCAGTAATTGAGTTTCGTAGAAAAGGTAGAGTGAGAAAGGGAAAAAGTTACATTCATACCACGGAACTTGTGGATACTGGCATATACTCTATTGTTCGCCATCCACAATATGTAACCTTTATGCTGTGGGCGATTGCTGGTCTGCTCCTTTTCCAGCATTGGATTATTATCCTATTGGGTGTTCCTATTATCCCGTTGACATACATTGATTTAATCAGAGCAGATAAAGACGCGGTTGAGAAGTTTGGAGACGAATATAGAGCCTATATGAAAAATGTTCCGAGAGCAAACTTTTTGCTTGGTATTATACTGCTGCTACGGCATAGAAAGAGCGAACCAAAAGCCGAAGAATAGAGGGAAATTCCCTAACAATATATGTAGAGAGTGATCCAACGTTGAAGGTTAAGATCCAGAGTTTTATGGAAATCATGCAGTTGAAAGAGAGGGATAGACCAGAAAACTTTGAAAGATTTGTGTCTCCTGAACGTGCAGAGATATTTTTGGAAGCTGTGTCAAAGCGAATCGACCCCCGTATCCAAGAGGAGGTCGGATTCTTCGCAGTTTCTAAAGGGAATAAGGTGGTGGGTCAGGTTGGTGTTATATTTCCCAAGTTAACGAGCACTGCAGGAACCTTCGAGGTAGGGCACGGTGGAGGAGCAATCTGCTTATATGTAGATTTTCAACACAGAAGAAAAGGCATTGGAGCTCAATTGAAGCAAAGACAGATGGAATACTTCAGAGAAAAGGGAATGGAATTCTCCTCCACGCTCACTGCAAGGGAATTTGAAGGCATCCAGGATGTCCTTCCAAGAAAACTTGGTTACATACCTGTTCTTAACTATCCAAACTACTACAAGATTTCACGTGGTGGCGAAGCTTTGTCTTCTGATACAGATTTCTTCCGAGAGACCGGAGATCCTACAGCTCTCTGGAAAGTGTACTATGCGCTCAAGAAGGATTGTCTTGGGTTCGTTGAGAGGCCAAAGAACTTCGTCGAGATAGGTAGACTTAACGGATTACTTGCTAACGCACCCTTCTATCAAGACCAGTTCCTGATTGGAAAAAAGGGATCACAGCCAGTCTCATTTGGCAATGTTAGCCAAGGTGTAGCTGATTTTCGAGGTCAGGTGATCGTCAACGAGACTCACGCCACATCAGAAGAGGAGTTGAATGTAATTGTCAATCACATTGAGCAGGAAAATCCGGGAAAGGTAATCCTCTTTAACCCTGTCGTGGATCATCATCTCAGAAAGGTTCTGATCCAAAGGAAGTACCACCACTATTTTACCGGAGCATTCTTACTGATGAAGTCGCTGACTGGCGCTACAGAGAAAAGGGAACTAAACGATCTCTTTAGCTTCAATCAGGGTTTTGAATGGAACGTGTACGAGGATATCTAAACAGGAGAAACTTGCGTGCATGCGTTGGTAAATCCTTTGGCAAACGCGCGGGCGTTCTATATTTGCTTTTCTAAGTGTTTTATTCGCGCGCACTAACGTGTCGGTTCTTTGAGCCAGCCTTTAATCCCGATTTCCGCTTCCAAAAGTATTGGTAAGACAATAAGATAATTGGCAAGGTAGAAGCGCGTGCGCGCAAATTTTAAGGAAAATGCTTATGCCTTTGTGAGGATCGAAATGCGACTCACATGCATTCCCTTGCGCCATGAAACTTTTATATGCACCTTAGCCAAACCTGAATATTCAATATTTGGGATGAAAAGAATGAATTCAAGACTAATCAAAAAGATCATATACTTGGCGGTGGCAGCTTGGCTATTGATCTCTATAGGAATTGGTCGTCAAATAATAACCATGTATACAGTAACAGCTGGAGCCACTATTTACGTTGATGATGATAATACTACGGGTCCTTGGGATGGGACATTCAGTAATCCCTATCAAAACATAACAAGTGGAATTTTGCACGCTGTAGAGGGAGACACAGTTCAAGTCTTAAGTGGCTTCTATAGTGAAAATGTTGTTGTGGACAAAAGCCTTATTCTGAGAGGCGATTCGAAGCCCACACTGAATGCAATGGGGGGAACAGGATTCCAAGTGACTATCTATGATGATTTTGTGTTTGGCGTTGCTGTCGATGGCTTCGATATTACGAATGCTTCATATGGCATCTATCTGAGTATGGAAAACATAGAGAACTTGAATGACACAGCAGTCCTCATTGGAGACATCAGCCTCGTCAATAACATAATCAATTCCACAGGTGCAGGGATTTACATACACGTGATGGATATTGGATCGAACATGTATGGAAATGCATCCGTGACAATGGGAGATTTCATGGTTAATAACAACACTATCAACTCTAGTCAAGAAGGAATTTACGTAAATGAATTCTATGATATTGGTAATTACATGTATGGCAATTCCTCCTTCACAATGGGTAATGTTGAGTTTATCAATAATACCATTAATTCGGGAAATGAGGGGCTATATCTCGATGACATCGAATATTTTGGGTACGATATGTACGACAATTCCTCCTTCACAATGGGCCACATACTGGTGAATCATAACACAATAACTAGTGGTAGTGAAGGAATTTACGTATATGGAATCTACGATTTTGGCTCTTACATGTATGGGGCATCCCGCTTCACAATGGGAAATATCCAGTTCGTCGGTAACAGAATAAGCAGTAATTACTATGGGCTATACATCGATTACTTTGAGTATTTTGGCTACACCTTGGAAGGAAATGCATCCTTTACCATGGGCAACATCGAGTTTGGTGAGAACGTAATCAATAGCACAGTTGAAGGCATATACATTGATTATCTGGAATATTTCGGAGAGTACATGAACGGTTGGTCTTCCTTCACAATGGGGAATATTCAGTTCAACAAGAACATCCTCAATGCTGGTGACTATGGGATATACGTCTACGATTTCTACGAGTTCGGGTATGATATGTACGATTACTCCTCCTTTATGATGGGCGCGATCGAGTTTAATGGCAATTGGATTAACAGCACTGACGAAGGGCTCTACATCGATAACCTGCTGTACTTTGGAGAAGGTCTGTATGGGAACGCGTCCTTTGTGATGGATAACGTCGAGTTTGTAGGAAATGTGGTCATTAGTGGAGCAGAGGGCATCTATCTCGATGACATAGTCGAGTTTGGGTACTGGCTGGAGGACAATGCCACGTTCACTATGGGTGATTTCCTCGTCAACAA
>SMTZ1_10001178_pt1 | contig 34440 bp, 29 predicted proteins | sample DeeMarSWOR136_30_FD_25667 | JGI IMG/M metagenome (IMG submission 25667)
CAGCAATATTTTCTAAAGGGATATGGTCAGCAATTCGGCGAATGATACATGCATGGTTATAACTATCGTTTTTGTATTCCTGCCGAAAGTCCATATGGGCATCAAGGGATATCACTGCGATATCCTTTGGGAATGCTGAAACGATACCTGGGGTAATTGAGTGATCACCCCCGATTGTTATCGGTATTTTCTGTTTTGATAATAAGTGAGAAGTGAATGTTTTTGTTGTAGTAAAAACTTCTTTTGAGCTTAGTTCTTGAACGTCAAGATCTCCGTAATCATGTATTAAGATCTCCTCAAAATTCATGCCGCTTCGAAGGTCATATCTTTCGTAATTCCAGCTTGCTTGGCGTATCTCTTTAGGAGCTTGATCTGCCCCATGGCGAAATGACGAGTTTTTTTCAAACGGAACACCAAAAAGGATAAATGGTGCAGTGTCAAAACTTGATTCTGCATCCGCAAAATACTTAGGAAACTGCATAGTGACCGATGCCAGTTTTCTTTTTTATGTTTGTATGTTATACTCTGGTGATTTTCCGTTTGCCCATTGCTTGGAGGTAAAGGATTTCTTTTCCTGGTTCAAGTTGACCTTTCAGTTCTTCAGGGATCGGCATCTCAAAGGTCTCGTAAGTCTCCATGTCCATCAGCTGGACGATATCAGCGCCCATCAGCGCGAGTATCTGGGCACTGCGCTTATCGATGATTGGAACTCCAACCTTATGTTTTACTGGATGGACAACGCTGCGTTTCTGTTCATCAAAGATACCGACGGCGTCAATCCGTGCTTTCGCCTCACCATGTTTCCCTGGTTTAGAAGTAGAAATACTCATTATTTTACATGGTTCTTCGTCGATTAATACATACCTCCCAACTTTTAGCTCTCGTACTTCAGCTATTTCTTTCATTCGTTTTCACCTTTTGGGACTTTATATACGATATCGTGTTCCCTTACCTTTTCTTGTACCTTGATTCCGATTGCATCACCTGGTTTTGCAACTTCAATAGGAACCCGGTTGATCTCCATGCGGTCGATTGATTGGATAAAATCTGTATGGGCACCAACGAAATGAATCACATCCCCTATTCTTAGTTCCCCATCAGTGATTTTGATTGCAGCCACGCTAATATGTGTGAAGAAATGCTCTACAATACCTATTTTTTCTTCAACCATAACCATTCACAACCCCTTAATAGAAAAAGGTATACTTATACCTGTCACCTTTCTCCTTATTTTTCGACGAGTTCATAGATTGCTTTTTTCCCGTGTTTCAGACAGGTAAACGCTTCCCAGTGATGATCCCAAAACATCTCATTTCCACAGATTGGACATGCAATGCTTTCGATAATTTTTCGCTGGCTTTTTACTTTGGTTTTTACAACCTGTACCTGCATTTTCTTACCCGGATCTAACGAATCAATAACGTAGACATTGCCATCAGATGGTAAATAAGGAGTACTATCATTTTTCATTCGTTTTTTTCGGTAGGCTTTCATTTGTATCTTATATTTTTCCATCATTGTTTGTCTTCGGCCCATACATTCACCACAATATTTGAATAAAGGAATAACATGATTCTTTATTAAGTTCTTTCCCTTATTGGGAGGGAAGGTATGAAAATCAAAGAAGTTGCATTAGACCCTCAGATTCAGAAATTGTTAATTCATCAGGGGATAAAAGAGTTGTATCCTCCTCAGATAGATGCATTGCCCTACGTTTTACGAGGTGAACATGTGGTATTATCTCTTCCGACTGCGGCGGGAAAAAGCCTTGTTGCGTACCTCGCTATTATACAACATTTAAGAAATAAAGGGGGAAAAGCACTGTATATTGTTCCACTCCGGGCGCTTGCTCGGGAGAAATATGAGGATTTAAAAATCTTTGAAAGACTTGGGCTAAAGGTTGGTATTTCCACAGGGGACCTTGATGAATCAGATGTCCGTCTCTCGAAATTTGATATTGTTGTGTGTACTTCTGAAAAGGCTGATTCGCTTCTTAGGCATGGGCTGCATTGGGTGGATATGATAAAGGTTCTTGTCATCGATGAGATCCATCTGATTCATGATCCAACGAGGGGTCCTACTCTTGAGGTGATTATCGCTCAGATAAAGGCACGTAATCCAGCAACTCAGTTGATTGCTTTATCAGCGACTATAAAAAATGCAGTAGAGCTAGCGGATTGGCTTGGTGGAAAGCTTATTTCGTCTGATTGGCGCCCTGTTCATCTTAAAGAAGGCGTGTTCTTTCAAAATAGGATTAAATATGATGATGGTTCGACGAAAGATATCATCGGTGATACAAAACAAGCGTTGGAACTGCTGGTACAGGAATCTCTGAAAGATGGAGGACAAACATTGGTTTTTGTGAACAACCGGAAATCCACAGTATCGCTTGCGAATCGTTTATCACCTGTGGTTGTTCAACTTCTTACTGAGACTGAAAAAAAGGACCTCAAAAAACTCGCTAATTCCATGAAGCATGAACAAACAGAGGTTGTAGATATCGAACAATCATTGATTCAAAGTGTCGAGAATGGTGTGGCGTTTCATCATGCAGGATTGGAAAGTAGTCAACGAAGACTTGTTGAGCAAGGGTTTAAGAATCATTTGATTAAATGTATCATCGCTACCCCAACGCTTGCTGCAGGGGTCAATATCCCTGCCCGTCGAGTGATTATTCGGGATCTCTGGCGGTATGATGAGAACTTTGGGATGACTCCTATCCCTATCCTTGAGTATAAACAACAAGCTGGTCGTGCAGGCAGGCCGCGATATGATACAGTCGGTGAGGCGATCACCATAGCAAGAGATAGTAATCAACAAGATCAGATTTTTTACAATTACATTCTGGCTGATACCGAACCGATTTATTCAAAGTTGGGCAACCAATCTGCATTACGTATGCATCTTCTTGCTGCCGTCGCGACACAATTTGTGCATAACTCTGAGGAGATGTATAGATTTATTCAGAGTACTTTTTATGCGTATCAAACCGATGAATTCACCATTCAAAGTGAGGTGGATGAGACAGTGGAATTCCTCCTTGAAAATCAATTCATTGAGCGGGTAAATAATGGTTTTATTTCCACTTTATTTGGAAGCAGAACTTCATCGCTGTATATCGATCCGTTATCTGCGATTCGATTAAAAACCGCTTTAGAACGATCTAACAACAAAAAATTGACCCCGTTATCGTTTCTGCATGCGATTTGCTCTACACCCGATATTCGGTCGCTGTATCTAAGAGGTACAGATTCCTGGGTTGAGGAGAAATCAGAGCGTGTAAAACATTCCCTTTTACTCGAAGCTCCTATGTCGTCAAGTGATGAGTACGAATGGTTTTTAAGTGATCTAAAGACAGCGTTTTTGTTGGAGGATTGGATTGAAGAACAATCATTCGATGCTCTTGTTCAAAAATATAATATCTGGCCGGGAGACGTACATACTCTTGTTGAGATGGCTGAATGGTTGCTTCATGCTACAAGGGAGTTTGCCCGGATGTATAATTTTTCGTCTGTTACTGATATTACGAATCTTTTGGTTCGGGTCCAGAACGGATGCAAGGAAGAACTCTTAAGTCTTGTCTCTTTAAAGGGCATTGGTAGGGTTCGTGCTCGTGCCTTGTATCGTGAAGGATTTACAAGTGTTAATAATTTACGGGGTGTTCCTTTAGAGCGTCTGGCAAAGATTAAAACAATTGGAAAGGCAGTCGCAACCAATATCAAAAAACAAATTGGGGAAAATAAAAGAAAAGGAAATAAAATACTTAAGAGGTCTAATGGATGATTGTGGTTGTTGGTGCATCTGGCGTTATTAACGATGTCGATACGTTTCTCCGGCAGCTTCTTACATTCTCAAACAAGCATAATTTGACAGTTCAGGCATTTAATGCAAATATGATATATTCGTCTGACCATCTTATTTCTGCTACAACACATGCCAAAAGAGCGTTTCAACAAGGGACACATGCGACTGGTTCGCTTGCCTTAGAGATTTTGTTATATGCTGCTGCGGAGAGGCAAATTCAGAAAGCCATTAAAAAAATAGGGATACGGAAAGGAAAACAGAATATTGCTTTTGTACTCACTGATTATTTGGATAATAATATACCCATAAACATTGATGAAACTGTTAAGGAAAAACTCCTTGCGGTAGTCCATCTCTCCTCCGATGACACCGTGATACAAGGTGATAGAATGACTCTGAAGCGATTTGGTATCACTGAAAAGGAGCTGTCAACAGTTCCAAAGAAACGCTATGGCGACCTTATTCTGGAGAAGATAGCGTTGGTTGATATTATCAAGAAATAAATGTGGGTATTATATCTGTTTTTAGATGATCATTACTTATTTTTCCATGACGATACTCCGATATCCTTATTAAAGTATGCCAATACTTCCCCTCCAAAGGATATGTTTTTAAAAAGCACATGAGATAATACAATCATCATACGGGGTAGGAAGGTTATGGGTAAAAAACCTCTAATTAGTAAATGGTTTGCTGTTTAGAGTGTCGTTTTGTTTTTAGTTTTGCTTTTTGTGAGTGGACTTCTGTTTCTCAGAATGTCGCTTATCCGAAATGTTTCGGAAAGAATTTAATTCGAGTGAAAATAATGTAAATTTTTTTGTGTAAACAATATTTTTTACCTGATATGATTTATATGTCGTTTTTTTCGAATTGTTTTTTTTTTATGTCTTTGATTTTCGCACATAAAACCATTGGGTCTTAAAGCTCTGTCAATGCTTGTCCGCTAACTTTAAATAAAAAATTTCTGTTTTGGGATTTTTGACATATTTTTAACAATTTTTAATTGGGGATCTTACTATTTGAAGCATAGAATCCTTTTCAGTTATTAAAAATATTTGTAAGTAAAGTAGCTGTTGTCTCGTGTAGGATTATCGCGATTATTATATAGATTACAAGAACTTTAGAGATATTCGCGCCTATTTTTAAAAGTATATAATCAGCCTTTTTATCTGTAAAGTCCATGTAAAGCTTATAGATTTCATAAAGAATTATCGCTATAAATGGGGTGACAAGAATCACAGCCCAGTGGATGTAAATGGCGACAAAATAAAAAGCAACTGAAAAAAGTAAAACAGCCTTGATAACTGTCTTGACGCGTGTACCAAGCCAACAGGCGGTAGTTTTTGTTCCAATTTTCCTGTCAATCTCCCGGTCAGCAATTTCAGCTATAAGACAACTTGCGAATGTGGGAAGAAATGTAGCTAGGCTAAATGCAATCGTAGCTGTCAGTTCCCCATTGAGCAAAAAAAAACAGCTAAGTATTGGCAAAATTGAGAACCCATAGGTGTTGGATAAAGTCCCGATGAGTGGTCTGTTTTTAAGTCTTATTGGCCTGGTGTATACAATTCCAAGAACATATGAAAAAGCGCATAAAACAGCAAATTCTAGGTTTGCAATAAGAAACAATACGCAGGCAAGGGCGATGCTTGTTAGCACAAAATTCCATTTCAATTGACTCCAAGTAAACTCTTTCAGTAAATAGTTTGCCTTCACGATTCCACTGGATATTTCAAGTGGAAGAAATTTAACCCCGTAAAATATAATCCGACGATAGAATATACAACAAGCGCAGGGAGGGTTGAGATACTCCTTTGAATTCTTAGAAATTTTGCTAAAGAGCTCTTGCTGCTAGATAATAACTCCATGTTTTTCAAGGTTCTATCTATCATATCCCCCATGAGTAGCTACTCCATTATAACCCTAAAGAATTTATTATTCATACTTTATTTCTGTTAATGACATGATAATCCATGTCATATATTAATATTTTGCATGACATTGAAAGAGGTATTTGTGTTTTGATAACAAAAAAGTGTAGAAGAGGGATTTAAACCACCGTATCAAATCAAGAATAAGAGAAATATGAAATAAAAATCTTGTCAATATCTTTTCTCCACGAGTCATTAAAACCTTTTTCAGCAAGATGTTCCGCTGTTGTTGAACCTGCAGACTACACCTCAACTATTGTTATATCGTAATCTATTTTTATCCACCTTTTTTTAAAATTTTGTTACATCCTAGGTTTAAACAATTCTTCACCAAGAAGCGGTGTAAAAATTATATACCAGACTATTGGAAAAATAATTAATATCACTGAGGTAAGAGTACCAATTATTGGAATTAACATTATCGGTACAAGAGAATATCGTAAAAATGATTGAATGCCAATGATTTTTCTTATTTTACTTCTATCAAAAATCTTTGTAGTTAAAAATTTAACACTTAAAGCTAATAAAATAAAAGTGAGTAATGCTAATAAAAAAATTTGCGACGGGTAGTAATTATATCCAAAAAACACAAAGGGTGCGAATAATAAAACAGCTGAAAACAGTCTTATACCAAATCCAAATGCCTTAAAATTATTTGGAATAAAAAGATTATTTCCTTCTACTTTTACTCCTGAAGAAAGCGCTATATTTGTAACACCCATTTTATAATCATGGTCAGCATCTTTTATTCCACCCTCAACAGCATTCATATGTATTGCTTGATTAAATGTTAGAATAAATATTATCCATGTTATTATTGTTGGTTGGCCAAATGAAAGAGCACCAAATAAGAAAACAAAAGACATTGATATCGAAACAAGAAAATCAGAGCCGACGATTTTTTTACCATATAAATCATAAATACTACCAAGAATTCCTGCAACGATAATGCAGGTAATTGCAATTAATTTATGAGTATCTATTGGTTTTTCAAAGTACAGTATTGAAATAAGAAAGAATGTCAATAAAATGAGAAGAATTGCTATCATTAATGCTGACTTTTTTGAAACATCTCCGCTGACAAGTGGCTTTTTTTTCAAATCATCAACAAGATTATCAAGTTCAACATCGGCATAGTCGTTTAGTAAAAAACCAAAAACAGCTGAAAAAGAGCCAATTAAAAAAACAATACATAGATCAAATAAATCGTATACATTGACAGTTAATGCACCAATTAATGTAGTGGTTCCAAGTGCACCGATACCAGGGAGCCGAAGGAGTTTTGCGTACGCAGCAATCTTCTTCATAGAGATGTGTTAAAGTATGACTCTTTTTGAGCTTTTCCCATTTATATGTCTGGTCATTTAATAGATATCATTTTAAATATTTCAAAGAAGAAATCCTTTTAAGATTATTTATAATGGCAAGGATTAACAAAAATATAGGGTAGGTTTATATACTAAAAAAAATTGCTGTTTTGACCGTGATTATCATCTAAAAAAGGAATATAGGCTCTTAAGTATCTCGCATTTAGCCCGTATGGGGTAGCTTGGATATCCTAGAGGCCTGCGGAGCCTCAGACTCGGGTTCGAATCCCGGTGCGGGCGTTCTAAATATTAACACGATTTATTAACAGCGGAAAAACAGTATTTTTACACTCTTATATTTTTGTGGTCTAAAAAAAGAGATTGAAATCCAAAAATGAGTTTGATTTTTGAAGCGCGCTTCCACTTTACAAGTAAATCATTTATTTTTTTACCTTATCAAGAATTACAAGTATAAAAGCAGGGAGAAATATAATTGCTGCAATTAAACACAGAATTAAACCTAAAACTGGAACTTGACCAAGAGATCTCATACCAGGATGCTCTGCAATTAAAAAAGACGAAAATGCAAGGCAGGTTGTAGCGGTTGTTAGAAATACAGCTTTTCCTGTATTTTGTACAACCCAAGTTATTGATCCTTTTCCTTCCTCTTTGTACCTATGCAATATATGTATTCCGTCATCAATTCCTATCCCAATAACTAAAGGAATCATCATAATTGATGTCATATTCAAGTCTATTCCAAGAGGACCACTTAGACCAAGTAACCCAATTATTCCAAAAGCGACAGGGATTAAAGCAAGAAGAGCATAAATCGGAGTTTTTTTTCTAAAACCTATAAAGACTATGACAAGAATTGGAATGCTTGCAAATATTGTGACTTTAATTACATCATCACCCATCATATCAACAAGCTTTGGAACTATTATAGCCCGTCCAACAATATTTGGATTTACTTCTTCCAACTCATCGATTAATTCTTTTCTATATTCTTCATTCCAAATATTTCCCCATGCAGCCATACGTATAAGAAACAAGTCTACCTCTGAGTCACTATATACCCAGTTTTTCAATACATCATCAGGTAGATTTTCCCAACTTATTTCATCAACATTAAACCAAGAAATTTCTGAAAATTCTGGATGAACTATTTTTACATTTTTAAATAGCTCTAAAACACTTTCTTGATTTTGAGGTAGATAGTTCAGAATTGATTCAACTTGCATAATTTCAGGGTTTTTTTCAAACAAAGCTACTTGATTTACTAATTCATCATATGAATTAGTGATACATAAAAGATAATCTTCTGTATAGTTGAAATTTTCTTTTACTTTTTCAAGTTGTTTATATGCAGGTACAGACTTCGGTTGAAGTTTTTGCATATCTCCTTCCATTTCAACATTAGTTGCAGAATAGGTTAAAAATATTCCAAGGATAATAAATATTATTATAAGAATAATTGAAAATCTTGAAGAAACCCTTCCTATTGATCCAAGTATATTAAATCTAGCTCTATTATGAATTTTTGACCTAAGTTTTCCATATCTAACCCTGATTGTAACTAGGGCAGGAAGTATAAATAATACACAGATAAGAGTAACAATTAAACCGATTGCAAGAACTGCTCCCATCTCATGCATTCCCTTGATTTTACTAAACATAAGCGCGCCAAATGCTGTTGCAGTTGTAAGAGTACCAAGAATTATAAATGCTTTTTGAATGTCATCAGATACTTTCATTTCCTCTATAAAACGTGTGAGTAAGTGAATACAAAAATCAATTCCTAAACCCATTAAAAGAACTGCAAAAACCGCAGACATTATACTTAATGAACCATATATCAAATAAATAAACCCAGCTGTAATAATTATTCCACTTATAAGAGGAATAAGCGCAAGGGCTGGTAGTGAAAGACTTCTAAAAGAGACAAATAATAATAGCAAGATAAGAATAAATGTCACAACAAAGGCTTTAGCCATATCATCCATTGCCATCTGATCCCCTTCATAATCCATTACAACCATACTTCCGGTATAACCAACTTCAAGAGTGTCATATGAAGATTTAGAATCCTTCACTTTTGTAATACTATTTTTAACAGTTTCAATTACATCGACTCTAATTTCCATATTGTCAATTGCAACATTTAAAATCAAATTCAATAGGTAAATATTTCCATCTTCTGACACAAAATAAGAAGTTTGATTAATTGTATTCATCAATAAAGTATAATTTTCTTGAACCGATTCAGTAGATGCTTCAGAATCAAGTAAGAAATATAAATATTCCTCAGGGAGATATAAAATAGTTTGATTACCAGCAAAGTTATTACTCTGACTATATTTAATATCTTTGTAATATGAATATTTTTCAAGTTCTAAACTTAAATCTTCTAAATAACCAATTGCTGTTTCTTCATTACTATTTGCTGCATCCACAACAACTGTTACTAACTCTTGTTCACCAAACAATTCTGAAATTTCAGTAAACTTTTGAATCTCATCAGGCATATCTTCTCCAATTATACCTGTCATACTGGAATCGATTGCAAGTTGAGATGTTGGAATTAAAAAAAGAAATGTAATAACTAAAAAAATTAGTAAAGTCTTTCCAGGATGACTAACTGAAAAATTTATTATTTTTCCTAAAAATTTTTTATTTTCATTTTCTTTTATATTTATAGGAAATTCAAAAAATCCTCTGAAATCGCATTTTGAACAAACAACCTCTTTTTTCTCACCAGGGACTCCTTGAATATTTAGTATTTCCCCACATTTGGGACATTTAATAATTTGGTTTTTCTTTTTTCCATTCATACGATTTCACACTCTTTTTATCATATATTTATATCATTGAGAAATAATTATAATTAGTGCCGTTTATATATGGTAATTTATATACTCAAATAGTATATGGTATGATATGAGAAAAGCAATTATAGAAATCGAATTTTCTAATCAAGTAAAAGAAATTGTAAAAATTGATACAATATTATCCAAAGTGGAATCAATTGAACTTATAGAAATTCTAAAAATAGATTTTGAAAAAGGATTAAAAGTTGTTTTATCAAATATTTATATGAAGGGACAGTATACAATAGATGATATTGATCTATCTGATATAGCAGAAATAATAACAATTTTAAAAATAGATGGAAACAAATATACATGTTTGATAAAAGGTCAACCTCCTTTTTCAAAATATAAAGGTTTAAAAGACTTATCAAAAAAATTTGATTTAAACATCATTTGGACAATACCATCAATATTATCTAACGAAAAAATGGTTATCAGTGTAATTGGTACAAACGCAGAACTGCAAAAATTCTTAAAAGCGATAAAGCTAGCAGGAAATATTAAAAAAATTAGCTTCCAGAAAACCAATTTTGAATGGCAGAGTGTGCTATTATGCTTAACAGAAAAACAAAGAGAGGTAATAATTGAAGCGAAAAATATGGGATTTTATAGCTATCCACGTAAAATTGATACAGGTAAATTAGCGCAAAAAATTGGAATTAGTAAGTCTACAGTAATTGAGCATTTAAGGAAAGCTGAATCGAGGATCATTAACAACGTTTTTGCTGGATATTGATTATTAATATAAGGATTTTATGAGAGAAACCATAAAATGTTTTTTATATACTTTTATATTTTGATTTTACATGGGAAAAAACGTATAAAATGGTCACAAATAACGACCGAAGATTGATTCGATAAACTATAAAAATGTAAAAGATCCAACAGAAATAAATCATATTTTTATGGCAGAAAATTGGGGGGTCAAATCCCGGTGCCGGCGTATTAAATAAATGTTATATGCCCATAGATGCCGGCATCCCATCTGAAGCTGAACTGAACATAAGACTGTATCAACATCCTCAACTAAAGGTATAGACGCATTCAGATTCAGAGACACTGGTTCAGTTCGTTCAGAAAATCTTCAGAAAAAAACTGTCAAATTGACAATGACATTTTAAATAAATATTTTTCATACTTGTAGGCTATGGTGAGGAATGACGTACACTACAACTGTCCGTGTTGCGACAAAGAAGATGCAGGGAACCTCAGATGGAAAAATATTGGACGTCATGTAAAGAAAGACCACCCGTTGAAATGGGTTGAAGTAGGAGACGTGCAGGCAAAAGCAATCATAACAGTAGATTTCTGATTTAAATATTTGTCCATTTGTTCGTTTATTTATCTTCTATATTTGAATATTAATAGAAAACTTTATATTCCACTTCTTCATTATTAAACCAAGGGAGACATAAAAATGAAACGAAAACTGATAAGCATAGTAGTATGTATGCTGATGTTTGCTGCAATTCCAGCATTACAAGGAATGCAGCATACCGAGGTAAATGAAACAACTATCGTGAGTGCTCAAACAGGAGTCACGAGACAACCTGGAACAATTCTCATTGATTTCGACGCCCAGACCGCCCATACAGAAACTGGTAGCCTTGGAGTTGAATGGGTTCCTCCGTACTTCTGGTCCACCTGCAGAGGATTAGTAAACCCAACACATATGATTTTTAAATGGGATATAAACGGGAGTCTCATTGCAAGTTACCCTCAACCTGCTCAAACCAGTTCATGGGGAATGCGAGATATGGCCTACGATGGAACCTACCTCTATGCAGGAAGTGAAAATGGATTCTGGCAAATTGATCCAGCAACTGGAGCTACCACGTTGATGTTTTCAAGTATTTCTCCGATGACAATTATCAGAGCATTAGCATGGGTGCCCACTGAAAATATGTTCTACACAGGGAGCTTTAGCCTTGGTTGGTTTAAATTCACTGCAGATGGAACTACAATTACTCCAGTAGCAAACCCTGGTTTAGCTGGTGTCTACGGTATGGCCTATGATGATATAAATGACACGATCTGGGTCTTTGACCAAGCTCCAGCAGCACCAAACCGCTGCACATTCGCAGAATACGATTACCATACTGGAACATTAACTGGAAATACATGGCTTGTCCCGATGTTAACAGGATCAACTGATCAGGTCGCTGGAGGAAACTGCTACATGACCGATTGCATTACAAATAAAGCAACATTAGGTGGTTTGTCCCAGGGGACACCAGTGGACCGGATATTTGTCATGGAGCTTGGGGATGTAACGACTAATTCACCGCCAGTTACTCCTGCAGCACCAACTGGACCAAGCACTGGTTTCGTTGGCGTTTCGTACGATTTCACTGCACAAACCGATGATCCTGAACTAGACGACATCTATTACTGGTTTGACTGGGATGATGGAACCAACAGTGGATGGCTAGGACCATTTGCATCTGGTACAGCAACAACAGCATCGAAAACATGGACTGCGGCAGATACTTACAACGTTACAGTGAAAGCAAAAGATACACTTGGTGCTGAAAGCGGTTTTTCACCAGCGCACGTGATAACAATCGCTGTAGGACCAACCCTTGAGATTGGAAATATCACCGGTGGATTATTCAAAATCAAAGCCATTATTAAAAACACTGGCGGTGGAGCAGCAAACAACATCAACTGGAGCATAAAATTAAACGGTGGATTCATACTATTAGGCAAAGAAACAACTGGGACCATCGTAGCCATTAATGGTGGTGACGAACGAGAAATAACCTCAAAAGCTATTATTGGTCTAGGAAAAACAGTGGTGACCGTTAGCGCAGCATGCCCAGAAAGCTCAGCGACAAAGGATGTAAACGCAACAGTGCTACTGTTCTTCATCAAAATCTAAAAAAACCAATTGGTAGATTATCTACCACCACCTGTGATGACCTAAATCAGGTCATTACCTCTCTTTTTTTTATTTAACCTTCGAATAAGAATAAGAATTCCTCAAATTTATATTTGAAGATGAATTGCATTAACTTCTTTCTCTTAAATAAATTATTTACTAGTGGAAAGGTTCTGCTATTTTTAGTCAGTGATTTGAAAAACCTTCCAAAAGCACCTCCTCTGTAAATTTGATTAGTAGTAGCTATATTCTAAAGTTGGCATATTTACCTTCTTAAATAAAACGCTAAGCATAGATACACAAAGTTTGCGGATAAGAAGAATTATGTGATATGCGACGAGATTATTTAAACAACATGATTGAAAAAGAAAGATCCCTTTGGATAAGTCATGTCTAATTTTATTAATATCATCATGAATCTCTGACTAATGATGAGCATCTTAAAAACATTACAAGTATTAAGGGTGATTTCCTCTAAAAAATGTCGAATGACAATCATTCTATTAATATCGATATACAAAATCAAGTCTTTCTATAGTCCAAGAAAATATTTTAGGGTGCCGACGACGCAAAAACAGAACCTATATTTGAATTTTTTAGGAATCAATAATATAAAAAAGAATCTCATGATAAAACACCAATTTTTGTCTCTACCTAAGCATCGCCTAACTAAAGCAGAGTAATTATAATTAAAAAAAAAGATTATTTCGTTAATATTTTTTAATTAACAATGATACACTATCTTTGAACCTCATATTAATGTTGATGAACATCTCACGGAACCATTAGAAAATATAAATACAATGAATAAGACAACCTAATTTTATTTAAATAATATCTCGAAAAGAATGAAAAAAATGAAAGAGTAATAACATCTTTGATGAGTTATTCTCCTGCTTGTCAATTACCTAGTATACTTTCTTGTTGAAGTGTTTTCTTTGGATCAATTCCTTTATTTTAACAATTTAAGATTTTGAAGGAAATGTAAGAGATTTGAAAGTAATTGAGAAAGCAAGAAACGCACCGGTGTGGTTTTGCTTGTCGGCATGGTGATTGGTAAAGGATCTGACCAGGGACTTTCAGCGCCAAAGGTGTCCTTTGCTTTTACTTTAATACTATACTCTCCTTTTTCACTCCATGATTTTTGGGCACTTGCCTGTGCTCCCGAGGTAAAAGGTCCTAACCACTCAGATTGCGTACCATCTCCCCAATCCCACAGATAATAGAGCATGTCACCATCGAGATCAGTGGTGCTGGTTCGATAAAGGTACAGTGAACCAGGTTTTCCAGAGGTAGGCCCGCTGGGTTTCTCTGGTTTATTGGGTGCCTCATTTTCTGGGATCACTGCAACATGGATGATGGGACTGTACCACCAAGTCTGCCCAAAGATTTCCTCGGTCCCATCCGTCCCATGTAATATTTCATAGTAGGAATCATTTGTACGTTCTTTTAGTAATCTTAAATATGGATTATTACCATAGATATCTGGTCGAAGTACATTTTGGTAGACCTGATCAACTTGTGCTATTGCAACAAAATAATATTCACCTGGTGTGGTAAGGACTATACTTTCTTGATAGGTCACTCCTGTTGTCTGTCCATTTAATGCATTATCCCAGCCAGTTCCACCAAGATAATCACCACTATGTTCATCATAATCTGGGGTCGTGTACGTCCATGTCTGGGTAGGATCAGGGTTGTTTCCATATTGTATGTAGGTATGGTCAACAACCATGCTTCCATTCACCTGCCAGGTGAAGTTAACTGGTGTATTTGTGTATACTACAGTATGATGTTCAACGGTCCCCGGCTGCCAGCGGAGATACGGTTGTGCAATATCAGTGTGATGTAAGATAATACGACGTATTTCTGCCCCATAGCGATGCACAGTGTCATTTCCAAACGTTGATTCAGAAGGGTTTTTTGTTACAGACATTTCAGGGGAAAGCCAGAGTACGCCTGCGCCTGGGTATGGTCCGTAATCGACATAGGGGTCTTCCACAGGGTTTTTGACAGTATCAGCCCCGTATGCCCAGGGGCATATTCCTCCTGGGGCCTCATATCCAACCGTATCAGGGATAGTCCCTATGCTATTTTGATTAAGATTTCCCCCGTAGTCTCCGATATAATCACCAAGTCGTAAGGAGGATGTATCGAAAAAGTAGAAATCTGGGGGTGCATGGCTATAGGATGTTCCTGTGATAGGGCTAGTTCCATAGATGCTATCATGATTTGAGGACCAGGGATAAAGCAACATTCTGACGCCACCATGAAAATCGCATCCTGTTCGAATTGTGTGGTTATTAAGAAATTTAACAAGGGTTTTCCCATTAACGCTTGCCCAAATACCCCCTGTTGGAGATCCAGGGCCATCATAATCAGATTCTCTGTTAAGATCCCAGTTGTTTCCATCATACCGCTGGGGTCCATGATCAAATCCATAGGGGTTATGTGAAACCTCAAGGTAGATCTCCCTATGATCGATTAGCCATCGTAGCCAGTCTTTGGAATATTCTTGACATGGTTCATCGGTAAACGCCATACGCATAAGCCAATCAGTAAACCAAAACATGCCGATCGTCCCAACGGTTTCATCACCATGAGGACCACCAAGGAAAAGAACCTCTGGTTTATGTAACCCTAATGACTCATTTGTGATTCGTACATAATAAAGGTCATACCCCCCTGTTACTGTACCTGTGTTGTATAACTCGTTGGCTTTAATCACCTCAATATAATCTGGATAGCTTGTTTCTAATGCTTTATACCAGTTGACAAGCTGTGCATAGTTAGTTGGCTTTGTATACCAACTTGGACCAAACATAGGTAGTTCTTCGGTTTCTTGGTTGTTCTGTTTACCGAGAACCTCGTTTGGTAGTTCATTCGAATATGCATAAATTGGTTGAACGGTGGTAAGAAGCAACATGCACACCAATCCAACAAAAATGACGTTTGACAGGTTTTTCTTCATAGGACCCCTATTTCTTATTATTGTATCTTCTGATATAAAACTTTCTATATAGTCCCCCCCAATCTAATCGTATTGGTAATCATTTGTTCTTCTACCGAATTTTTTTGGATCTTTTGAGATATTCTTGGAGGAGGCGATGTAATGTAATCTCCCCGATGAGTTTTTTGTTTTCATCAACAACTGGCAGCTGCTTAATCTTTTGTTGTTTCATTTTTGATATCACATCAGCTATCGTGTCTTTTGCTTCTACGGTGACTGGCTGTGAAGACATAATCTCTCCTGCTTTCATCGAAAGACCATATTGGAATGAGTGAAGAGACGGTTTATCGAACGATTCCAGAGATGTCATCACTGGTGCAAAAAGAGAAATAGTGTCAGAATGAGTAATAACACCAGCAAGCTCAGATGTTGCTTTATCGCTGATAACCCAAACATGATTTTTTTTTGAAAGAAGAAAAAACACCTGTTCGATATCATCAGATTTTTCCACAGAAGATTCCGTTGAATCAAGTGGTTGCATAAGGTCCTGTACCGTTAGATTATAAATTTCGGAAATCAAGGTATGATTCTCGCTCATTATCCCAAAAACCTGTATCCTGAGATGGTTATATAAAATATCTGAGAAATCATTTTTCCATGATTTTATATACCATGAGTTGATTCTCATTTCTCACGGATTGCAAATAAGGGATGCATTGGATGCTACTTGAAATTACACTTGCGATTATTTTTGCAAAAATTTTCAATCTTCTTTTTGAAAAAATAAATCAATCTGGAGTAATTGGAGAGATCCTTGCTGGAGTTATACTTGGTCCCTCGCTTGTAGGCGCCTTATCAGGTATGTCACTTAACCTCTTTGGTTCTGCTGTATTTCATTTCTCTTTAGATTTGACGAGCCCTGAGTTCAAAGAAGTCGCCTTTATTGGAGTAATATTCCTTCTTTTTATTGTTGGTCTTGAGACAAACACAGGTGATCTTAAAAAAACAAGAAAATCAGGATTCTTCGTCGGTATCTTTAGTATTATAATCCCCTTTTTTGCTGGTTATCTTTTTGGAACACTGTTTGGTATGAACCTTATCCAGTCCCTGGCAGTGGGAGCAATCCTAAGTGCAACATCAGCGACCATTGCCATACGGATTCTCGCTGATATGGATATGTTATCAACACGGGTTGGGTTGACACTTCATACCGCGATTGTTTTAAACGATATACTTGCGATTATCATATTTGCTCTAGTGTTTGGAACGGGGAATTCATTCACACTTCTTTTCCAAATCTTATTATTTTTCCTACTAACGGTAAGCATTGGGTTTATCCTTGTTCGATATACCGCTCATAAGAACTCCACCAGAAAAGCACCTATTATCATTCTTACCACAGGTCTAGTAATTTGCTTTCTATTTTCTGCGTTTGCGGAAAACATGGGGCTTACTGCTCTTGTCGGTGCCTTCATCGCAGGTTTATTTATCCGGAAAACACCCCAGGCAAGTATGCTGGCAGATTATATTAAAACCATAGGCTATGCATTCTTTATCCCTCTTTTCTTTGTAAGTGTTGGCGCGGGATTTGATTTTTTCTATCTTATCAATTCGAATAATCTCGGGGCGTTATTGATTTTTATCTCCATCTTTGCGATCTTTGGTATCAGTGCAAATTTCCTAGGTGGCGCAGTTGGAGCACGGGTTTCTGGTTTAAGCAAAAGGGAATCGATCAGTATCGGTGTTGGTATGATGCCTATTATGGGTGTCGCACTAATTATTGTAACAACTGGTATTGATCGAGGTATTTTTGGTGCGGATACAGGAATACTTGCAAACCAGATACGTACTGCAACACTCCTGCTTATCATCATCAGTACCTTTGTTACACCAGCTCTCCTCAAACGAAGCATGGCTCCGCCCCTGCTAAAAGTAATTGGAAAGACAAAAACAAAACTCTCATTATATGCTCATCCACATTGCCCAGAGTGTTTCTCACCTCTTCGACTATATCCTGGGAATAACGAATGGTTCTGTGACGATTGTCAACAATTCATGAAGATTTTTAAAAAGACACAGAAATCTGCGTCATCGAAAAAAGAAAAAATAGACGCCCATATTAAATATATCATCGGGACAGGAACAATCCTTCTCTGCGGTTATGTAATTCAGAGCTCTACGGACATGACAGATGTTGAGAAACTTTCTGCGATCATTGGAATCTTTCTTGGGACTACCCTGGCTTTTTTTACGATTAAGCTTCTTTTCTCAACAAAAAAATCATCAGTTAAGATTAGGTAAGGTTGTTGTAAATTATATTAGCTATTTGCTAATGTTTAAATTTCATTAGTTTTATACTCTGTTGTATTTAAATTCTCTCTTTTATATATTATGAATGGTTAAGCATTGAGACGATTTTCTAAGACAAAATACTAAAAAGAAAAAAGAGATGTTTAATTATTTTAAGATGATAAAGAACAACAGGATAGTTCCTTCGGCTGTTTTCGTCACCTGTGCCACATTATCTGCGGAAGCAGTCACATTAACAGTAATTTTTCCTATTCCTATATCAAATAGTCTTTGCCTATATGATTTTCCGGGAGATAATGAACCGTAATAAATAGCACCACTACCGACACTGTAGAAGTGAAATGGTGCATTGGTAATATCAATCTCTGTTGTGACGTCTATTGCATCAAACTCCCCAGTATTAGTAAAGATGACAGTCACCCCGATACCACCTTTTATGATAATGGTCAGGTTCGTTGTATTTGTAGGGAGTTGACATGATGTCTGTGGCGTTTTTTCACCTAAAGTGTCTACAAAATTTAAAGGCAATGCACCAGCCGTTATTCCACATAAAATTACCATTCCAACTACAACAATTGAAACACACTTTTTCATATTTCTTAATCCTCATCTGTCCCCAAAGATAGGTGATAGTTGTTATCCTGTAGTCGGATTTAAATGTTTGGAACCAATAAAAATATCAGTAACAAATGATAGTGGGGAAGCAGTGACAGGATTTCAAGGATAGTTTTTGGTGCGAAAGTTAAAGACAAAAATAAAAACAAAAAAGAAGGAACAAGATTGTTACATTTATACTTAACCAGTTAATGAAATATCAGTAAAAAATTATTAATTTTCTTTTCAGAGTCTAATTAGTTGAAATTCAATATTTTGGTAAGCATAATATATAGAAATGGTAACAAAGATATAAAACATCTAATCCTATTTCATGAAAACAAGGAGAGAAATTATGGAACAAACTGATGTTTCAAGTATAGATCGGCTTATTTTAGACGAAACATTTGAAATGGATATGAAAGAGATCCGTTCACTTGGGTATCACACAGTTGATATCATGGTTGATTATTTGAACAATATCCGACATCGACCTATCTTTCCTTCTAAAACATATCAAGAAATGATACAGCTCATTTCTGAACCACTCCCCTACGATGCAAAAGATCCCCATGAGATTCTTGAAGATTGCCATCAAAAAATAAACGCGAATTCATTACAAATCGGCCATCCGAGATTGCTCGGATGGATGCTTACCTCGGGGACACCCATTAGCGCGTTTGCCGATGCTATCGCCAGTTTATTAAACCAAAACGTCTCTGTTTCTGGATGCACCGCTGCAACAACAGTTGAACTTCTTGTTATTAATTGGATCAAACAAATAATTGATTATGATCCAGAAGCAGCGGGGATTCTCGTAAGCGGAGGTTCCCTTGCAAACCTCACTGCACTTACCGTTGCTCGAAACAACGAAGCTGATGTTGATATCTCTTCACAAGGAATGAATCAAAAACGAAACAACATGATTATCTATGTTTCCGAAGAAGTCCACTTTTGTATATTAAAAGCAGTAATGATCCTTGGCATCGGGACTCAAAACATCAGATGGTTGCGTACCGATAAACACCACTGTCTTGATATTCACGACCTTCAAACAAAAATAAAAGAAGACTTAGCCTTGGGAAAACATCCGTTTTGCGTCGTCGCGACTGCAGGAACGGTAAATACTGGAGCAATTGACCCCTTGGATGCAATTGCTGACATCTGCCAGGAATATAATCTTTGGTTCCATGTCGATGCAGCTTATGGCGGTTTTGCTGCGCTCTCAAAGACATTCAAACCATATCTCAAAGGTATTGAACGGGCGGATTCCATCGTCCTTGATCCCCATAAATGGTTATTCATATCCTATGAAGCGGGATGTGTATTAGTAAAAAACAAAACCTTGCTGAAAAAAACTTTTACCATGGATGCACCTTACATTCATCTTAAGAAAAACGATTCTGAAAAAGACGAAGAGGTAAACTTCTCAGATTACGGCATTCAACTCTCCCGACAGTTCCGCGCGCTTAAGATATGGATGTCTCTGAAACAATATGGAATACAACGATACCAGCACATGATAGAACAGAATATCCATCTTGCACATTACCTCAGTGCCCTCATCTATGAATCAAACGATTTTCAACAAGCAGCACCGATAGGACTTAGTACTATCTGTTTCCAATATTTCCCAGCAGATCTCCTTCAGGATTACAAGAAGAAAAATGAATCTGAAAAAGAAAAAATCAACGAATACATCAATAAATTGAATCAAGTAATCATTGAAAGAATGCATTACGATAAACGCGCGCTTCTTTCTAGCACCATCCTTGGAGAACAATTCGTAATTCGAGCATGCATCATGAACTATCGAACAACAAAACAAGACATAAAAAATATTTTAGACATCACAAGAGAATTAGGTCGAACAGCTGATAAAAAACTCCGAAATATCACCTCATAAATCAGTTTAGATTTCTATGTACGTAAATCGTTTGTATTTATTCTTACTTTCCAAAGAAATATCCCAAAGATGACGAAGAATATCCAAAGGGAGTGCCTCAGCTTCTTTTTTAGCTTGCATAATTTCATCATCAGAAAGAAATGGATATAATGGACAGTGAATTAAAAGGGTCTCCCTGATGTTGTTTTTATAACGAGGAATAATTGGCCAGATTTTACACAATTTTGGTTTTAAATTCTGAATGGAACATGATTTTTCTTTTGTAAGATATGGGCAGACCCCAGTACTTCCTTCTTTTATTCGATATAAACCATGGTCAATTTTAATAAAATGACCAGGAACTCCCTCAGACAGAATACGGTTTTTTTCTTCCTCTGTAAGGATCGGCAGAACTGCGCTACAGCAAAAAGCTTTACATTGTTTACATACAGATAAAAATTTAGAGGAGGTTGGCATAAACCGATAAGAATTACGAGAACATATAAACCTTCCTAATATTCTATGAAATGAAAAACAAGAAAATTAAATATATCTTCATCCATTAAAAAAATAATGCTACCTGATAATATGGTAAAAACCCTATGAAAAATCTCGAAAGACTATTTTCAATCATCCATAAGAAAAATATTCAAGACCTTACATTAAACAAAGAAAAAATTACCAGCGAATTGCAACGACTCAGCATCAGAAAAAAAAACCAACAGGATTTATTCAACAAAATCCTAAAAATCGTACAGATTTCTAATAACCAGCAGTTACGAGAAAGCTATCTCCGCTCCTATTTCCGGCTCTATCGGGAAAAAATTAAAACTGATGGCCGAGACAGTTCCATCGTCATCGAGATTACGAAACGATGTCAAAAGAATTGCCTACATTGTTACTCAAAACATACAGGTCGTAGAAAAGATATGACTGACGAAATACTTAGCCGTATAATCCACTACGCGCGAACACATATAAAACATATCTTCTTAACTGGAGGAGAACCAACTCTGGATCCTCGTTTGTTTACCATTGCTGAAAAAAACCCAGACATTTTGTTTTTTTTCTTTACTAATGGCAGTACTATGACCAGACAGTACGCACATAAAATCTCAGCATATGGAAACCTCATCCCACTCCTCGGGATAGATGGAGCAACTCATGCATCACATGATTTCCTCAGAGGAAAAGGAAGCTACAGAGAAGTGTTACATGCGATAGATGCCCTTCAAAGATACAACGTTCCTTGGGGGTATATCAGCTTGGTTACCGAACAAAACGCACATAACGTACTTTGCAACAAGTTCATCACTGAAAAAACAAAAAAAGGCGCGTTCATCGCACGGTACCTCGAATACCTCCCAGTCGGACCATATCCACTCAGAGAATTGATACTCTCGGGATCAACCTATTATTACCTTGAAAAAAGAAAACAAGATATCATCAAATCAGGGATAATCTATATGCAAGAAACCATGCAGAAGAAATGCCGTGGGTTGCTCTTTTTTGACGTGGACGGAAATATAAAGAATTGTTTCTGTTTCCATTACTCCAAATACAACATCAAAAATGGACACATACCCCGCTCTGTAGAAAACCTCAACCACGAATGGATATCGTACAAATGGGAAGGAGAATGCCCGATTTACTCAGATCCTATTGGGTTTAAAAATCATCTTGAACACCTTGGCTGGAAAAAGACATGTCGGCTTCCAGAGACGTATCTTACTGATATGACATTAGCAACGCAACTCATGAGAAATTACCAACGATTTTTACAGATGAAAACACAGAAAAAATTGTGACTTCGACTTATCTTTAAACTTTTATCTTTCTTGTTGAACGTTTTTTTATACAAAATCATGTTAAAACCAATAAACCACCACTTATTTTTTTATATCAATATCGGCTCAAATATCTTTCCACCAATCGCTATAGAAAAGAAAATATACCATCCACCTGGAAGCATGATCAACAGCAACGTTGGGAAGACGCCGACAAGGGGGATAAACAGCAAAGAGATAGCTGGATACCAGAGGATTTCCTGTAGAAGAATAAGTCTTCTCACATATGGTCTATTAAATGTCTTTAAGGTCACTAAATGTATATTAGTGAAAACCAGAAGAATCCCTAAAATAAAAAGAACCAGTAACAACCAGATAGTATAGGAGAGAATATTCAGCATAAATGGTACGAAAATAATAACAACTGAAAGAAATCTTACTCCAAAGCTGAAGAATTGAAAACAAAATGGAATAATTATTGTTTTATCGGAATGAACACGGACACCACTAGCGAGTGCAATATTTTTCACTTTATATAAAATGTCGTGTCCCGCATCTTTTATTCCACCCAAAATAGCATTATCGTAAACGAGCTGACAGAAAATGAGAACGAAAAATATCCAGGTGAGTACACCTGGTTTCCCTTCTTTAATGACAATAAATGCACCAAATAAAAGAAAAAGTGAATGGGCCAGCGCGAGAAGAAAATCAGTTCCAATTAAATGTTTTCCAAATATATTATGTATTGCCCCCAAGATATCTGCCCCAATGAGACATGCAAGACCTGAAAAGAACAAAATATGGTTACGATAGAAAAAAACAAATACAAGGATATAAACAGCACAAAAACATCCGATGATAATACTTTTTGCAGCGTTTTTAGAGATCGTTCCTGTGGCCAGTCTTCTTTTTGAAAGATCTGGACTGAGTGCATCAATCTCTGCATCAATGTAGTCATTGAAAACAAAACCATATATTCCTGAGAGAACACCGATAATAAAGAGAGGAGCAAGTATTGAAAAAGAAGTAACGTTAACGCTTAGAGCGCCAAATAACAGAGGCATCGCTGTCGTTGCTGCACCTGGGAACCGCATGAGACGTAGGTATTCAGCAATAAGAGATCGCATGATAAGAAGAAAGGATATTTTCGTTATCTTCATTTCGGTTTCTATACAATACTGTTATTAACCCGAAGAAATTTACATTATATAACAGCACGATTTAACTATTTTTAAGAGGTGAGAGCGTTTCACTCTGACTCAGTAAACCTTACTGCGGCATACTTTAAAATATAATAGAAAAAAGACAAAAACAACATAAAAAAACTTGTTTTTCCAGTAAACCTTATTATATAATGCTCGTGAAAACAATAGTTTTATATACTGGGATTGATCAAGCAGTGACACGGTACCAATTTTGGTTTTTTTAATGATTAGGAAGAATTGTCTGAGTGCTTATCGGTATGCCTTCGCAGTGGTTTTTGACTGGTAATTTAGTAGAAACTTTTCTATAGCTTGGTTTCTTTCAACTCTTGCATAAGCCATATCAACCACAGTACAATAATTGGAACTATAGTTTAATTAATTTATTTCAAGTTAAAATGTAAATAAGTTTCATGAATTTATAGAGCATAAAAAAGAGAGGCAGATATATGTTTGATTTTAATTATATGGTGTCAACAAAAGTTCTTTTTGGTAGAAATAAAATACAGATGCTTCCTGAAGAACTCAAACCTTATGGAAAAAGAATTCTCGTTGTATATGGTAAAAGGAGTATAAAAAAAATAGGGCTTTATGACTTGATCACCACTCTTCTCGCACGAAATTCTCTGGTCTATTATGAGCTTTCGGGTGTGCAACCAAACCCACGGATTAATTCTGTTCGCCAGGGCATAAAAATTTGTAGAGAGTATCATATCGATTGTATTGTTGCAGTTGGTGGTGGTAGTGTGATTGATTGTGCGAAAACCATTGCTGCGGGCTTCTACTATGAAAGTGATCCCTGGGACTTGTTTCATCTTGGAGATTCCGCGATAAAAAATGCACTACCAATCGGAACGATTCTCACAGTAACAGGATCTGGTTCTGAAATGAACGGTAACGCGGTGATATCAAATATGGAAACAGAGCAAAAACTTGCCATTCATAATGACCTTCTTCGGCCACGGTTCTCTATCCTTGATCCAACCTACACATTTACAGTATCAACGCATCAAATCGCAGCAGGAATCGTTGATATTTTCAGTCATGTCCTGGAGCAATATTTCAGTCCAACTAGAGAAGCGTTTGTGCAGAACAGAATAGCAGAAAGCTTACTTCTCACCTGCATAAAATATGGTCCTATAGCACTAAAAGAACCAACAAATTACGAAGCACAAGCACAGTTGATGTGGACAAGCAGTCTGGCGCTTAACGGATTGTTAGGGTATGGTAAGATAACTGATTGGGCAACTCATGGTATCGAACATGCGGTCAGCGCTGCTTATGACGTTATCCATGGAGTCGGCTTAGCGATACTCACGCCACACTGGATGAATTACGTCTTAAACGAAGAAACAAACTATAAGTTTGTTGAATATGGAAAGAATGTCTGGAATATACAAGAAGGGAATGATTATACTGTCGCAAAAAAAGGAATTGAAAAAACACAGAGGTTTTTCAAGAATCTTGGGATACCAACAACCTTAAGAGAGGTAGGAGTTACAGAAAAAAAACTTAATGATTTAGCTGAAAAAATAGTCATGCATAAGGAAATTGGGAAATTTAAAAAGCTAGGAAAAAAAGATGTCCTGATGATTTTAAAAAACGCCTTATAACAAAAACTGGTATGGAGCAAAACTCGTTTGTTGCTCAGACGATTGTTCTTCACAAGGGTTTTTCCAAAAGTTTGGTTATGTTCATCTTCTATTGTAAACCTATCACTCCTGCAGTCTCTGATAGTTCAAGGACTTCTTCATCGAATGTTTTAATTCTGGTAACTGTCCTTGCGATATCACTACGTTTATCTGCCTAGTTTATGGTGAGATAAGCGATATACGATAGCTTTTTTTTCCGAATTTTTATCTCTATTAATGAAGATTGTTACTTGATGACAGAATGATTTATTCTCATTTATTTATGCTTTGACCAATTAAAAAGAGTAGTATATCATTTTTTCTTCATTTTACGGATTTTAAACTCACCAATTTGTGTTGGAATTATCTCTAATTCATCGCCATCATTGATGTCATGTGCCTTGGCAAGCTGACTTGGTATGGTGATAACAAGACTGCTTCCCACTACGCGTGCTTTCCTTGTTAGAGGCATGGATCCCCTCCTGCAAGATTACGTAATGTATATTTAGATATATATATGTTTTGATTCTTTTAAATATACTTGAAAAAATATCTATTTATTTATATGGTTTCGCTTAAAATCTGCAAATGTTGAAACCAAAACATTATCAATAATTACTGTTTATAGGGGATTTGTGAGGCACTATGAAGCTATTTATTGATACCGCAGATTTAAACGAAATAAAGGAAATCGCATCTTGGGGAATCCTTGATGGAGTTACGACCAATCCAACGTTGCTTGCGAAAAGTGGTCGATCCTTACAAGACGTCATTAATGAGATTTTTGTCCTTGTTGATGGACCAATCAGTCTTGAAGTCGTAAGTGAAAAAGCAGAAGAAATGGTCACAGAAGCAAAGCAAATACTAACAAAGATACCGAAAAACTATCATAAAAATGTCGCTATTAAAATACCGATGACATCTGAAGGTTTAAAAGCCGTCAAAAAGCTTTCTAAAGAAGAAATTAAAACAAACGTCACATTGATTTTTTCAGCAAACCAGGCTTTGCTTGCAGCAAAAGCTGGTGCGACTTTTGTGAGCCCGTTCATCGGACGACTTGATGACAATGGACAAGAAGGTATGCGAGTTATTGAGGAGATTATGGATATTTTCTGTAATTATGATATCAACACTGAAGTCATCGTTGCAAGCATCCGACATCCGATTCATGTTATCGAAGCAGCGCGTCTTGGTGCAGATATCGCCACTGTCCCACCAGATGTTCTCCGAAAAATGTTGAAACACCCGCTGACAGATGTAGGGATAAAACGTTTCTTAAAAGATTGGGAGAAAGTAACGAAATAATACCTTATTTTTTCTTATTTTCCGATAAATACTGAAGACCTTTCTCAGTTAATTTCACTTCATTTTCTGATATATACTGCAGCATCTCAAGTTTTAAAAGTTTTTGAATCATCGTATCAAACTTCTGTTGGGACAAGTGTAGGAGAGTCACTGCGTCATCGTTATCGATATCTCTTTGGTTCATCATTTCCAATAGTTGACTTTCTTTTTCAGTGACCTTAAGGATTGTTGTTTTTGGTATGGAGATAAGGTGTTGTTTTCGTGATTCAGTAATTCGTTCTACATACTCTTCGATGATGAAATCAAGTTGTAATGTATCAAGTAATCTTCCATCATCGTCATATAAAAAACAAACATTATCATCATATTTCCATCTCGACACTGTATCCCATGTATATTGTAATTCATTCTGTCCTGTTTTGTTTAAGAATGAGGAAGGAGATGGTTTGATTCCTTTGGTCTGAAGACGCGTATGCTGTTCTTCTTGGATTTGTTCAAGGTTTATTCCATAATGGTGTAGCTCATCTACAATCAAGTCCCCCAGATGTTCTTTAACTTCTGTTATGAAATAAAAGCCAACGTCATCACCAATGGTTTCTGTTAACTCTAAATAGACGATCCGAATAAGTGCATCGATTGCATGGCCAACTAAGGATGGTTCGATGCTGTCGAATGATTCATTAATAGTGGCTTTAATTCCGTCCTCAGAAAAAAAATCATCATGAATCGTGAGATAACCAAGAAAATCAAATTTTGTCTCTAATTTTTCTAAGGTGGTTTTAAGGATTTTGACTGCAAAACTATCAAGAGTGCGTCGTCCAATTACCAAAAAAAGTGCATCGATAACTTTCGTGATAAGTTGGGAATTTTTTATTTTTTGCATATTGTCTAAAAAGGTAGAATCAGCGATTATATATTAATTTTTGTTCATTATTTTACCAGATATGTCCCCAATTATGGCTCTTACATTCAGGGCAAACAAACCGTATGTTATTGCTTTTTCCAGACAATTTCAGTGGGACGAGAAAATTAAAGTCGCAGTTTTTACAATGGTACATATTTATTATAGAATTTTTTCTCCCTTTCATCTATCATATACAACGATTGAAAGTTAAAAAAACTTTCTATTGTTAAAATATTATCATTTTGATGATAAAATATTAAAAAATATTAAACCTGAAAAATAGCCTGTAAATTGATGTCTACGAATCACTAACGATTATCTTTAATATATTTTTCCAAATTCCTTTTTTGTAAACTAATGTCCATGTTTTATCGTGTTTCATCTATGGTTTTACATTAATAAATACATATCGTATATATTTATCATAATGGTAGACAGATAATGTTATAAGGTAAATTATAGATTATTCTATATTTTATCAAGAAAATAGTTTGAAATGCTAATGGTTTTTTCTATTTTCTTAAGTGTTCGTCGACCTGTCGTCTAATACTTATATCCCTACCAAGAATAAGTATTAATAGGGGATGCGTGTTAATAATAATTAAGGGGTTAAGATATGAAACATTATAGGAGTAAGATTTTGAAATTTGAGACAGCGCTATTAACTGTTGTGTTGTTCGTAAGTTCATTAGCTTTAGTAAGCGGAATAGAAAACGATAGGTCAATAAAAGATTACGAACTATCCATTACCAAATCCGATTGCTCGGGAATAAATGTACAACTATCAACAAATATCTACACATTTGATATTATTGAAATGGAAGGAAATATTTTTGATCGTCTGCAAATAGAAAACTGCGGATATACATCAGAGTATGGCAAAGCAGAGATTCCAGTTATTAGTTTTTATGTTGCGGTACCTCAAAATGCAGAAATAAACCTAAATTATGTTTTGTCGGATTATAAGATTTTTCATGGTTATTACATTGTACCATCTCAACCACCAAAACCGGATACAGATGGATTTATTGATCCTCCTTTTACAATTAATCAGAGTTTTTATGATACAAACGAATACTATCCAGCATCTGTAGTTGATGTCAGTCCAATTATGATTATGCGTGGATGTAGAATCGTACGAGTTTCTGTATATCCATTTGTGTATAATCCTTATTCTCAAACATTATTATTTTACAATAATGTAAACATTGCAATAGACTTTGTTGGTGGAGACAATGAATTTATTAGTGCTCGTTATAGATCAATATATTTCCAACCAATTTTCGATTCATTTATCATAAATTCAAATATGATCGAAAAAGCAGCACCACATAACCCACAAACTTCCTCAAGAAATAGCGATCGAGCTGATCTTCTGATAGTGGTGTATGATTCTTTTTACGAAGAGATTCTTCCATTGGCCGAATGGAGACATCAAACTGGAATTGAGACAAAGATTGTGAACTTGTCAGAAATCGGCTCAACAGCAACTGATCTACGCACGTATATGATTGATGCGTACAATAATTGGGAACTACCACCATCGTTTCTGTTATTAGTTGGAGATGCAGATCATGTTCCAGTGAATTATCTAAACATACATCCCTATCATGGTACATTTACAGGGACAGATCATTGGTACGTCGCAATTGAGGGGACTGATTATCTTCCTGAAATTCATGAAGGAAGGATTTCAGTTGACAATGAAGATCAACTGATAATTGCTGTGAATAAAATCCTTGATTACAGCAAAACACCATATATGGAAGTTAATTGGTTTGATGATGTTCTTCTTGCAGCAAAGCAGGAATCAGGGCGGTACTTTGTCTATACATCAGAACGGATTTACGATTATCTTAACCCCGCTGGATACACCTGTAATCGACAATATGTAGGTACAACCCCACCTGGGTCAACCCAGGGTGTTATTGATGCGGTAAACAACGGTGTCATCATAGCGAATCATCGAGATCATGGTGCCGCTCAGAATGATGGATATTCATATACTGGTTGGTCCTCACCTCAGTTTGATACAACCCATATCCAATCATTGACAAACGGTAGAATGTATCCAGTGATGTTTGCGTTGCATTGCGATAGTGGATGGTTCGATGGTGAGACAGATTCAAATAGCGGGAATTATGAATCCATTGGTGAAGTCGGGCTACGTGTAGAAAACAAGGGATTTGTTGCAACAATCGCGTCATCCCGGGTGAGCTATAGTGGATATAACGATGAGTTTTGTTGTGGGCTATTTGATGCAATGTGGCCGGATTTCGACCCGAATTATCCAAATAATGGATCAAGTAACCCTATAGCTAGCCCCGTGTACAAAATTGCACAGATTATGAACTATGGTAAATTCTGGATGTATGACAAGTATATCGTCCCAGGTGGATGCTCACCATACCCCTGGACACCATCTGAAACAAACTCAAGAACTACTTTTGAAATGTTCCATGTCCATGGAGATCCGACGATGGATGTCTGGACATGGATGCCAACTACGCTTAATGTAACCTATAGCATCCAATCAGAATGTATCGAAATAACTGTGAATGACGAGAGCGGGCCTGTAGAAGGAGCATTTGTATGCATTTATCAACAAAACGGTTTATATGAAAGGGGGGTAACAACAGATACGGGTAGTATCACACTAAGCACAAATCAAGCTACGTTAGAAGAAGTCACATTAACTGTGACTGCACATAATCATTTATATTACCAAGAAGTTTTTTATCTTAACAGAGCACCAGAAACGCCAGAAAAACCTCAAGGTCCCAGCTCCGGGAAACCGGGGCTTACCTACCTGTATTATACCACAACAATAGATCAAGAAGGAGACAATGTTTATTACCTATGGGATTGGGGCAATGGTAACTTTAGTGAATGGCTTGGACCTTTTAACTCTGGGGAAACAATGACGGCGCAGCATGCTTGGTCTGAGGAAGGAAGTTATCAAATCCGTGTGAAAGCAAAAGACAGTTATGACGCAGAGACCGAATGGTCAGAACCTCTTGATATCACAATGCCGGTATCCAGCCGGTTCTTCAGATTGCTTGAACAACATTTCCCTTACCTTACACACCTCATCGAAATACTCCGGCTGTTGCTCTCCTAACTGATCCATTCTTTCCCTTTTTTTATTTTGTGTTCACACTAAAAATAGCTCAATATGAATCATATCATTGCTTTCCCTGTATGGATATGTTTTTAAGATAGGAATAGTTACAAAACATTAGGCGAGGAAAGGAAAATGAAGAAGCAATTGGTAATTATTGGAATCGTTTCCTTTCTTGTTATATTAGGAATATTTAGTGGTTGTGATGAACAAAAAGTAATTGAACCAAAAACAGAAAAAGAAAAATTCTTTGGAACTTGGAAAAATACTACCTCTTGTCTTACTATGGTTTTATCTTCAGACGAAACATGTATATTTAGGATTATCCTGGAACATGGGATTTAAAAGATGGAAAATTGGTTCTCAATGTATGGAGTGCTGGTGTTCCTTATGTCTACACTTATATTTATATATTTTTTAACAATTATAACACTTTAAAAATTATCCCAACAACATCTACTTCAGGAAGTGGTTATGTATTAACCAAGCAATAAAATAGTTGGTTGAATTATGAAAAACAATTCGTAATCATAGGAATCTTCCTCAGTTGATCATAGTAAGAAAAAACTTTCGTTAGAACCGTGTCACTGCTTCCCCTGATTCAATAAGATTTATTTTCAAGTGCAGGGGAAGTGAGTTGGACTTCAAGTTCAAATCTCATTTCTACCATTTTATTTTCTTCTAATAAATACAATATTCCAATCGGCTAATAGAAATAATTAGTAAAACGATCAAAGTTAAAAAGATATTATGCTATGTTATTGAAATTATTGATACGTAACTTAGTTTCATGGAAGCTAATAACCAATACAAGACATAATCATGATTGGTGAATTAAATGGATGAAATAAAAATAAAATGTAAAAACGAAATACGCAGCTTTTTTGGCTTAACACTGATAAATATTGTGGTCGCAGCACTAATCATGGCCTTGGGTATAGGTTTTGGCATCACCCAACTCTTAGTTGTTATAAACTCAGGAGAAATTCTGCTGACGCCGTTATTCTTGATTGGAGCTGGTTTTACTGCAGTAATAGCTGGAGTATATTGGTTGACTAAAACCGCTGAAATTCTTTATGGTATCGACCAGATCAACTCGACCTACGAACAGTTACCTCAACATCCTAATCAAGATCAGGTCACTAATGTATTCGTAGAAATGTTGGCTCATTATCGGAAAAACCAACCCCTTATTGGCACCATGACTAGTCTTGGACGTATCAGTGGTGTTATATTCATTATTGTGGGGTGTCTAAGTCTCATTTATGCAGGATATACACTACTTGTATCTGGGATCGTCATTGAAGGTCTAAGTCAACTTGCTGGAGGAATCATTGCAGCTTGTGTAGGGATAGGAAGTTTTCTTATCGCAAAATATTTTAAAAGCTATGCTGGAGTCTGGGAGACCAGACTCCAGATGGAACCAACCATTCAAGATGCCCTTAAAAAACAACTGGAAGGCAATTAAGATGAAAGGACGACGCACCAACTATGAGATCTATTGGGAAATCCTTGTCTTTTGTTGGAAACCGAAAACATTCACTAGTATTATTAATCGTTGTGATCTCAATTCAAAAATTGGGCAAGAACATGTACATTTCTTAACTGAAAAAAATTATCTTCTACTTCAAATACAAGATGATAAAAAAACATATATAACCACTGAACAGGCTCAAGAGTATATCACATTGTTTACACAATTATATAGAAAAATGTTTGATAACTCTCCCTCATTCAAACTCTAACAAAAATTACTTTTAGGGTTTAAATTTCTTTTTTTATACAAAAACATGTCTTAGAAACCGTGTCACTACTTCCCCACCAACCCTAGTTTTGAGGATATGTTTTTAAGGAAAGAATAGTTACAAGACAATCAGAGTGGAGGTAAAGGTAATATGAATGAAGACGATCTAAAAACTATAGTAATTCGTGACCTTCATGCAAAAGGAATTAATGTTATAAATTTTAAAAAAGGGACTTTCGACTTAATGGTTGAAGGAAGTAATCCAATTATCCTCGAATTGAAAATGATAACTGCTGGTGGAAAGAAAGGGTTTATTGAAACAGAAGAAGGAAACAAAAAAGAATTCACCTTTACGGAAGATCAAACACGTGAACTTAAAAAAACAAAGTTTCCTATCTATGTTCTCGCCAACGATGGACACAACTATTACCTGTTTGACCCAAAATGGGTAAAATCTCAAGTTGAAGACTTGAAAGAATATGATAAGGCAATAATATATGAATCTCGCTGGAATGATACTGATTGGAATAACATTTCACCAATAACATACGACTTAGCAATAAACAATATAGTAAAAATTGTAAATCGAAGGTAATGAGTTTTGTAATCCGTGTCACTGCTTGTCCGCTCATTTTCTTTAATACAGGAGACGGTGGTTAAAGTTTAACTCCTCATACAAAGATTTATTTGATATTTAAAAATATATCAATAGCCAAGTATAAAGAAGAATCACAATGTTTGGTCAACTACTTCGAAATAAAACGGGAAATGTCAGACCATATTGGACTCTGTTCATCTTAGTCTTCTCTGTATTGGCAGTAATTGTCTTGAATCGTATAATATTGAGAGTGACTGGTCTAATAATTGATACCACAGACTCACAGATAGTTATAGGTATCATGGACCTCGTAGCAGTAATAGGGTTGATTTACGTATTTACAACCAAGTTAGACAGAAGAGATTTCAGATGGGCTGAAATTGGTTTGTCATGGAAACCCAAGATACTCGTCTTTTTCAGTGTAGGTATAATTCTTGGTGGTGTTCTGGAAATCTTTTCTTTAGGGTTGGGCATCACACAAGGAACTGTTGAAGAACCCATGATCCCAAATATTGCCTCAATTACAATCTTGACGGGAATAACAGCTGTTATGTTAGATAGCTTCTGGCAAGAAATCGCATTTAGAGGGTATCTACAGACAAGATTTGTGGAGAATTACGGTACAATAATTGGGATTTCAGTGGTCGCTGTTACCTTCGTACTTATTCATCTGTTGGTTAATCCATTGTCAGCTCTTGAGGTATTGACCGGTAGTATTCTATTCCTTCTTGTAGGGTTTCTGTACTATATAACAAGGTCTATCTTTCTAGTTGGTTCACTACATGGAACTCTAAATTATATTCCAATCCTGTTGAACACATGGTCACAACCGTTAGATAGGGCAATTGTGTACGGACTGGCACTGGGATTAGTGCTCCTGTTTTCACAGTTACTAGGCAGAAACAAAGAAAAAATCAGTTCTTGACTGTGCTTAGCGCACAAAAATGTTGATTTTACAAAGTTATAAATTGATTTTATGGAAACCCCATTCTTAATTGTATTCTCTGTATTCCGTGTCACTGCTTTCCTTCTGTCATTAATTAGCACAAAAAACAAGGATATTTTTATATAATATGAGAAAATGGCTTTGTAGAAATATTCTATTTTCAATAGTTTTCTCCTGTTGAATAAGTAAAATGCTAATTGATATTATCACTTACCAAATTCCTTTTTTGAATAGTTTTATGTCGTATTATATTTTAACTTTCAATAGGAGTAAATCCAAAAATTTCTTATTTTTTATTTGTTTAAAAATGATAGTTTTATATACTATGAGCGGACAAGCGTTGTCATGGTTTCTGCCTTGTTTTTTTCCATCTTTTTGCCTTGTTTTATAATTTTTAGTTTACAGGTTCTCTTCTATTTCTTGTTCATTGATTATTAGTAATCACAATATTGTGTGATTGCTCTGAGATTGTTCCTTCATCAATTGTTGTATATTCATATTCTATTACTACATATTCTGGAACCAACCCAACTGAAAAACTTAACTCGAGATAATAACATTTTAATCCATTGTTGACGACCGCATCATCTATTGTGTTATCTTCAGTTGAACCTTTCCCACTACTTCCATATGATGTCAGCTCAGCCATAATTGTTTCACCGGATAAATC
>SMTZ1_10007137_pt1 | contig 34417 bp, 30 predicted proteins | sample DeeMarSWOR136_30_FD_25667 | JGI IMG/M metagenome (IMG submission 25667)
CTGAGAGAAAAAGGATCATGCCCATTTACGAGTATGAGTGCCGGACCTGCCAAGCGCAATTTCAGTGGCTGGTCATGAAAACCGCGGAGCAAAAAGGACTCTCTTGTCCTAGCTGCGGCAGCAGAAAATTAAAGAGACTCATATCAAGGGTAGCTTACCACGTTTCGGAGCAGGACCGGCTCGATGCCTTTGATTCCAAGGCCGTCAAAAGCGACGCGTTTTACAGAGACAGCCGCAATATTGGCCTTGCCGCAAAAAAGAGGGCCCAGAAGTTGGGTGTTGACCTCGGAAGCAGCTTTGAGGAGAAGCTGGAGAAGCTCAGAACAGATCCCGGGAGCGTCATCAAGGACAGTGAGTAGGGGGCCACCTTCTGGGATAACTAAAGTGGACTAAAATGAGTTAAAGTATCTAAAATTGTCCTTGAGAGATTCCGCAAGAAAAAGATTTTCCACATTGGATCAATCAGGGGAAAGAATGGACATGTCTCATAAGCGGACTGGAAATCGGGAAGGGGAGGTTTTGCTCATTTATTACGAGGATGAACCGGCAGTCTACGCCCGAATCGAGACCATTGTGCCTGATAAGAAAAAGGACTGGTACCAGCTGACATTGCTGGTATTGACTGTACCCGCTCAAGTCGTGACCTGGATCCTGCGGGAAGAATATATTGACGGGGCCCCTTTTACCATGGGCGGTCGGCCTGTGAAATTGGAGAAGGTCGGTCCTGTGACGGGCACGGAAAGGCTTGGGGAACCAAGAGAATCCCCAGAGCCAAAGGGAAGCGAAAAACCCGCCAAGGTGATCCCCTTCAAGAAATCATCATAAAACCGAAGAGGCGGACCGACGAGGAGACTATTGACGGTTCTTTTGCTGCGCCTCATTCTGGCTGTTTTGCTGGCTTTTCTGATCGGACGGTTCTTTTTCCCCGGCGCGTCGATCTTTAAGATTTTAGGATTTGCTGCAATCATGCTTGTCTTGGCCTATCTATTTGAATACACACGGAAGAAAGACAAGGGAGGAAAAGATGGCACCTAAGAAATATGTGTTTGCCTTTGAAGAAGGGGACACCAAGAACAAGAAGCTTTTGGGGGGCAAAGGGGCCAATCTCTGTGACATGACCCAGATAGGCCTTCCGGTTCCCCCTGGATTCGTCATTTCCACAGAGGCGTGTCTTGCGTACCTGGCCCAGAAGAAGAGGGGGCTCCAGCCCCAACTCATGGAGCAGGTCAGGGACGCCATGGCAGATCTGGAAAAGAAAACGGGAAAAGGCTTTGGTGATCCCGGCAACCCCCTTCTTGTTTCCGTGAGGTCAGGCGCTGCTATTTCCATGCCCGGCATGATGGATACGATCCTTAACCTCGGTCTCAACGATGAGACGGTGAAAGGCCTCATCAAAATGACCAAGAATGAACGGTTCGCATACGATGCGTACCGCCGGTTGATTCAGCTCTTCGGCTCTGTGGCCCTTGGAATAATCGATGAAGATTTCGATAACATATTCAATAGCATAAAAAATAAATATAAAGTAAAAGATGATGTACAACTCGATGCCAGGGCGCTCAAAGACGCATGCGACGGCTTTTCTGATTTGGTGAAACAGAAGACCAGGGGTCCCTTTCCGCAAGAGCCACTGACGCAGCTGGAGATTGCCATCGAGGCTGTCTTCAAATCCTGGATGGGAAAGAGAGCGCTGGATTACCGCAGGGAATTCAATATCACACCCGACATGGCGGAAGGAACAGCGGTGAATGTTGTGACCATGGTCTTTGGAAACCTTGGAAACGACAGCGGCACAGGCGTTGCTTTCACCAGAAACCCGGGTACTGGCGAAAACCGCCTTTTTGGCGAATACATGATCAATGCGCAGGGGGAGGATGTGGTGGCCGGCATTCGAACCCCAAAATCCGTCGGCAAACTGAGAAGAGAAATGCCCGAGGTCTATCGGGAATTGGAAGGCCTCCGCCATACCTTGGAAAAACACTATCGGGAGGTGCAGGACTTCGAGTTCACCATTGAGAAGGGCAAGCTCTATTGTCTTCAGACAAGAAACGGTAAGATGAATGCGTCTGCTTTTATCAAAACCTCCATCGACATGGTCAATGAAGGGCTTATTAGCGAGCAGGGGGCCCTCCTCCGCATCCAGCCGGATATGCTGGCCCAACTTCTTCATCCGAGACTCGATCCCAAAGCAAAGACCGCGGTTCTGGCTCAGGGATTGCCTGCTTCCCCAGGGGCTGCCTCCGGCAAAATGGTTTTCGATGCAGACAGGGCTGAAAGCAAGGCAAAGCTCGGTGAGAAGGTGATTCTCGTGAGGGAGGAGACCAAACCGGACGATATCCATGGTTTTTTTGCTTCCCAAGGGATATTGACCAGTCGGGGCGGCAAAACCTCTCACGCCGCTGTTGTGGCAAGGAGCATGGGCAAGCCATGTGTTTCCGGTTGTGAGGCGATCTATATCAATCAGCCCGCCAAGGAAACGATCATATCAGGGCGGACCCTTCGGGAAGGGGATGTGATCACCATCGACGGCAGCACGGGGAATGTCTACGAGGGCACTGTGCCTACGGTGGAGCCGGAATTCGTGGAGGATCTCCTTGTCCTGCTGGAATGGGCCGATGACATCGGCGAACTGAAGGTCATGGCCAACGCTGACACCCCAGAGGCGGCCGAAAAAGCGAGAAAGTATGGCGCCATGGGGATCGGTCTCTGCCGCACGGAAAGGATGTTCAACCAGCCCGAAAGGCTGCCCGTGGTGCAGGATATGATTCTTGCGGAAACATCCGAGGAGAGGCAAAAATACCTGGATCGAGAGAGGATTTCAAAGAGATCTTTAGGGTCATGGGCGGGCTCCCGGTCACTGTAAGGCTTCTTGATCCCCCTATCCACGAGTTCTTGCCCCGCGAGGAAGAGCTTTCCAGGGAAATCACCCATCTCAGGGATCTGAGAAACACGGTAGATGGCATGGCCAACTTGCCGGACACCCTGAAGCTCCTGGACCCCGGACTTCACAAGAAATACGCTGCGAACCTGGAGACCATTACCCATGGTCTTGAAGAACTCAAGGGCAAACACCTGGCCGAGGCGCTCATTACGAACAAGGAAGCCATCCTCCAGAAGGTGAGAGCCCTGTCAGAAACCAACCCCATGCTCGGACACCGGGGCGTCAGACTGGGTATCACCTATCCTGAAATTTACACAATGCAGATCAGGGCGATACTGGAGGCCGCTGCCGAGTACATCAATGAAGGAGGCCGCGTAGCCCCTGAAATCATGGTCCCGCAGGTTTGTACGCTTCAGGAGTTGGTGTTTGTCCATAATCATGTGGTTCAGATCCATAAAGAAGTGGAAAAGAAATTCGGCATCAAAGTCCCGTACAAGTTCGGCACCATGGTGGAGGTGGTGAGGGCCTGTATGAGGGCGGGCCGCATTGCCGAACTGGCCGAGTTCATATCCTTTGGAACCAATGACTTGACCCAAGCCACCTTTTCTTTTTCCAGAGAGGATGCGGAAAACAAGTTCCTGCCCCTATATAACGAGCGTGGCATCTTGCAGCACAATCCCTTTGAGATTCTAGACATCAAAGGCGTCGGACGTTTGATGGCTATCACTGTGGAGTGGGCCAGAAAGACAAGACCCGAGATGAAGGTCGGCATCTGCGGTGAGCAAGGAGGACACCCTGATGCTATCCGCTTCTGTCATCACATCAAGTTGAGCTATGTGTCCTGCTCTCCGCCTCGCGTACCCATAGCGAGGCTTGCTGCGGCCCACGCCAAGCTGAAGGAGAAAGACTATCAGTTTGTGTGATCCAAGGATGCCGATGGGCAAAGCAGACTCCGAGCCATTGAAATTTGAGCTGCCCCGGGGGATCAGGTATCCTATGGTTAAATGGTCACGGCTAGGGACCGAAGCGGGACAGTTCATAGACTCTCTGCGCAAGCTGGGAAAGGCTGTCGGAAATCTCCGCTTGCTCGTCTTCCAAATCCGGGCGCGCCCTGAGAACTTCCTTCCTAATAAAGTCCAGAGCGTTTGTGAAGTTGAGTCGGGATAGGGCGCCGATGTGCTCCACAATGCCCAGCTTGTGGAACCGCTTGCCGAGGTAGGTCATCTGTTTCAGCAGTTCCTCTGTTTTCCCTTCCAGATCACGCCGCTGAGCAACGGTCTTGCAAGCAATCCAGTAAGACTCGAGGTACGTTTGGGCCAGGGCGGCCCAAATGGGAAGCTTTTCGAAGCCGAGCTTGGTGACCTTGTAGCCACCACCGTCTTCGCCGCCGCTGGACAAGAAACGTGTGCTGAGGAAGTAGGAGATTGCCGGTTCCACTGTCTCGCCGAAATCCTCCTCCTCAAAGACGAACTCGTTTCTGAAAAGATTCTTGAGAAAGAAACAGTCCGCTTTGATTGTCTCGATGCGTTTCAAGTCTTCCTGGCCGCTCATGAGGGAACATGCCACAAAAGCATGGAGGATGAAAAAGTGGATGATACTGTTCTTGTAATATTCCAGTTCGACTTTTTTGTCCTCTTCCACAAAGTAAAAGATCTCTTCGTCACTGTCTCCTCCCTCCAAAGAGTCCACCATCTTCCAGTTGATCAAAAGAGACAAGGTTTCCTGAACGGCCGATGAAGGGTCGCTGAGGGTGGCTGCTATCGGGATCTCGCCTCTTTTCAGAAACTCCAGGAGTATATCCACCGTTTCAATCAATTCGCTCAGGAGGAATCCCTTTCGGTGATTGCTTAGAATCGCTGTGGCAACGAGGGAAAGGGGTGTAACCAGAGAAGCCTCATTGATGGCTCGCACCAGGTGAAAGGCCAGGCCCTGAAGAGCCTCAGATTCTGATGATTGCTTTTGTGTCAGGTAATCGTTCAGCGAAAACGGCTCGGCAAAGCGCAAGTAAATGGTGCCATAGCGCTTGTTCAAGAACCGTCTTGCCCCGATAATCTTGCCCAAACTTTCCTCCTCCTTTGACCCCCCTTCCATTTCCTTGATGTAGGACCCTTCCTCGATGATCCTATCGTAGATAATTGCCGCGGGCACAAATATCAGGTCCTGACAGTAACCTTCTTGATGGGCCTGGAGAAGGATCGATAGAAAACCTGTTGTGGGCAGAACCAGTTTGCCGTTCCGACTCCGTCCGCCCTCGATGAAGAACTCAATGGGATGGCCCTCCTGGAGCAATGCCTTGATGTACCTTTTGAAGACCTCCACATAGAGTTTCGCCTGCTTGAAACGATATGAACGGCGGATAAAAAAAGCGCCTGCTTTTCTGAAAATGTGTCCCATGGGCCAAAAGGCGAGGTTCTTGCCTGCCGCTATTCTCGGCACATGCATGTGATGGTTGTAGAGAATGTAATTGAGAATCAGATAGTCGATGTGGCTCTTGTGGGAGGGCACAAAGATCAAAGGTCCTTTCCGCGCCCATTCTCTGACATTGGCCAGCCCGGATGGGTCCACATCGATTTGCTCGAATATCTTCTTCCAAAGCCAAGACAAGGTGAGGTGGAAAAGTTGGACATAGGTGATGTTGTAGTCCGCAGCAATCTCGTCAAAAAAGTCGCCCGCGTTCTTTCGGAGTTGGCGCACAGCCGTTTTCTGAGCAGAGGCCATGTTCTCAATTTTTTCCCTGACCCGTTGGTCCATGAGCACGACTTCTTTGAGCTGCTGCCGGGATTTCATGATTGGGCCGAGAACAATTCTTTTCTGACCGTCAATGCTTTCAATGAGGCTATTTCTAATCTCCGCAGCCATGTCAGAGACCGGTACGTCCGGGTCTCGGCTTTCCAGAAAGGCCTTCAGATTCAAAGGCTGACCGAAGTCAATGAAGGCTTGGCGGTGGTGTCTGAAGAAGAGGACGATCTTCCGAATGATGCCCGGATTGTCCTTGTATCCGAAAAGGATATCAGTCAGGCTCGAGTAATCCTTTTCAGGCGTTTTTTTGTAGAGAATGACTTCAGGAACAATAAAGATGGGGCGTTCCACTTCCCTCTGGACCTCGACAAGAAATTGGAGCGGGTCCTTTTCAGCATGGATAAATTTTCTCACAAAACGCTTCGGGTCGATGAGGAAAACGAGGCCGGTGGTTCCTTTTCTTATGGCTGTCTTGTAAAAGCCTGTCTGGTATGGGTTGGGCCGTCTGCCGTATTTGAACAGAAAGGCGAGCTGCGAGAAAATTAGCTTTACAAACTGCTTGAACGGTAATAGCATGGAAATGTTGAGGTCAAAGGCAACCTTGGGGTAGGGGAGCCGCCTTCTGCGAAAGTTATAATGACAAAGAAGGTAGTCCAGCCTCCCTCTGTACTTGATCGCATAAACCACATTGCCTTCCTTTTGCATCTGTTTCAGGCCCAGCTTCATATTTTCGTCGAGATTGACTTTCTTGAAGAGCCTGTACAGAAACCACGTCAGGAAAAAGCCTGGCTTATGATCAAGCACATAGGGGTATATGGGCTTATCCTCAGAAGCGTTCATCAAGATCACCTGTCTGGATTGTTCTGATTATAGATAAAGGCAATGCAGGTTTCAATCAAGCTTTTTATCCCTGGGCCCGGCGTGGTCCATTTGCCGCCCTCTCCTTTGAGAAAAAACGCCATAATACCCTGAATTTCGGATGGATAGCTTCACTTAATGGTGCGCTGAGGGAAACTTGTGTTGACAAAAGAAAAGGGTTGTTTAAGATAAGTGGAAAGGGAGAACAGGGAGGTAAACATGCTTAGGCCGATGGTCATCTCTGGCTTGACCGTTGATCCGCTCACGAACAGTCCCATAGTCATTCTGAAAGAGTTTTGGAGGCTACAGCCATCGCGAGCGAGCTGGAGGGCATCAAATTTTCAAGACCGATGACCCACGATCTCCTGAAAAATATCATGTCCTTGATTGACGCAAAGGTAAAGAAGGTCGAGGTGTGCGATCTGAAGAACAACACCTACTATGCTTTGATATACATCAACCATAAGGGAAAGGAGATCTCCATAGATGCCAGGCCCAGTGATGCCCTTGCGCTGTCCCTGAGGGTGGATGCGCCTATCTTTGTGGCTGAAGAGGTGATCAACAAGTCCACGCAGATTGACCTGAAAGCCGAGCCTGAGGACAAATCAGAACAGGGCAAGAAGTGGCAGGACATTCTGGAAAAACTGAATCCGGAGGATTTTGGAATTTTGGAAAATACAAGATGTGAAGCGCCTGAGTTGTCCGATGTGAGCGGGTTTTGTCAACGCCCGCAGGTTGCTTGAAAGGGTTTCCTTCAGGCCACGTTGGATAACTGAGGCTTTTTGATTTCTGAGGCAAAGACAAATTTTATGATCGATCTTCACACCCATTCCCTTTTCAGCGATGGAGAGCTCATTCCGTCTGAACTCGTCAGACGCGTTGAAACCCTGGGTTATGCTGCAGTGGCCATAACAGACCATGCCGACTCTTCCAATCTAGACCACATTATCCCTCGTATTGTTCAAGTCGCGCAGGATTTGAACAACGTCCAACCAGTCAAGGTCATCCCCGGCATTGAGCTTACCCATGTTCCTCCAAATCTGATCGGCGTGCTCGTGAAGCGTGCCCGGGAGTTGGGCGCGAAACTCGTGTTGATCCATGGTGAGACGATTGTGGAACCTGTGGCTCCCGGAACGAACCGGGCCGGCCTGGACGCAGGGGCTGATATTATTGCGCACCCTGGACTGCTGAGCCCCGATGAGACCCGGATGGCAGCCGAAAAAGGGATTTTCCTTGAGATCACTGCAAGGAAGGGTCACAGCCTTGCCAATGGTCATGTGGCCAGGCTGGCAGCTGAAATGGGCGCTAAACTTTTGCTCAACTCGGACGGCCATTCGCCGGGGGACTTTATGAGCGAAAGATTTGCACGAAAAGTGGTGGAAGGCGCAGGGCTTCTCCCTGACTCTCTTTCCCAACTCCTGGCCAATGCCCGTTCCCTTTTGGAGAAAATTGGAATCCCTCTCTGATCTTTGCTTTTCCCCCAATGACCCATTGTGCTTAAGCCTTCCCTATCCGTTTCGCCCCCTACAAGTTTTGTTCCCATGTCACGCGGACTCCCCGATTCGATAGGGGACTCGGACCTCTGAATTTGCACGTGACACTGGTAAGGATTTGTTCATTTTGGTAAAATAGGGCCAATCATGGGTAGAAAAGAAGCGAAGGTATATTTCAACCTATTCGGTGTGGGCATCGTTGCCTTCTGGTTGTTCATGATCGGCTGGCTTGTCAAGGAACGCCATTTTCAAGCCAACGGGCACGCAGGAGACCACAACCGGACCCCTATATCCATCGATTCAGTGCAAAGAGAATGGCGGGAGATTTTCCTAGAAGGCGACAAAGTCGGGTATTCAACCCATATGATCAAGCCTTTTGGCGAAAGGTATTTTATACAAGAGGAAATCGTTCTGAGGCTGAACCTCATGGGCTCTGGCAGTGGATTGTACACCCTTACCCAATGCTGGGTAGATGGGGAATTTCTTCTAGAGAGTTTCAATGTGATCATGGTTTCCGGGGTTGTGCGTTCCTCTATTTCGGGCCGGGTGGAGGATAGCGTCTTGGTCGTGGAAACAGGAGGACGCGAGGACAAACGGATCCAAAAAATCAGGCTCAAAGAACGGCCTATTATCGGCGCAAGTTTAAGTCAATTCTTCAAATCCCGGAAACTGCACGTGGGGGAGGTTTTCCGCTTCCCCCTCTTCGATCCTTCGGTGATGGCCCAAAAGGAAGTGGTGGTCTCGGTCACCGGAAAGGAGCGCTTGAGAATTCAAAAGATCACCTATGACGCGTTTCGTTTGGAAGCAGAGATGTGGGGCAAGAAACTCACCTTTTGGCTGGATGAAGCGGGATCCACTCTGGCGCTGCCAGGGCGCCCGAAGGCTTGGAGCGGGCAGGGGGAACCGACATCTATGAGCTTGTGGCCATAGAGCCGGACCGCCGGTTGCCCGATCCGACCCGATTAATCTATTTGAGACTCGAAGTTGAGGGCCTGGACCAAGCAGGCTTTGCCCCGGCCCTTCTCACCGGCGGGCGGCAAAGGCTTCAGGACGGCGTACTGGAGATAAGGCGAGAAACGCTTCCGAGCCATGAGGCGTATCGACGACCCTACACCGATTCCGCACCGGACATGAGCGTTTTTTTGGAACCCGAATTCAATATTGAAAGCGATGATCCGGAGATCGTCGCCAAGGCCCGCGAGATCTCCGGAGCGGACCGAAATCCCGTTTCTGTGGCACAGCGGTTAACAAACTGGGTCTTCCGCAACATCGAGAAAAAACCGGTTCTCGCCATGCCGAGCGCTCGTGAGGCTTTGAGAACCCGGGTGGGCGACTGTAATGAACACGCCACGTTGCTTGCCGCCCTGCTCAGGGCTTCCGGCGTTCCGGCCCGGCTCAGCATCGGTCTGGTCTACACTCGTGAGAAGTTCTACTACCATGCGTGGACGGAAGCGTATCTGGGGGAATGGATCTCCATGGATGCCACCCTGAACCAGATGCCTGCGGATGCCTCCCATATCAAACTGGTTGAGGGAAACCTGGATAAGCAGATGGAAATAGCAGGGCTCTTTGGTGAATTAAAGGTGAAGGTGATTGATTTCCAACATGATTAAGCTCATCAATCTAACAAAAATGTATAGAGGCCTTCGCGCGGTGGACAATATCAATCTCAAGGTGCGCGAAGGCATCATCTTCGGCTTCTTGGGCCCAAACGGCGCAGGCAAAACCACCACCATTAAAATGATGGCCGGTGTTCTCAAGCCCACCGCAGGGCACATTATAATCAACGGTATGGACATGGCCAAGGAGCCCTCTGAGGTGAAGGCGTGTACCGGATTCATCCCTGACCGTCCTTTTATCTATGAGAAACTGACCGGCTCTGAGTTTCTCCATTTCATGGCTGGACTTTACCGGCTGGATCATCCCCCCGATCTCATCAACCGTATCACGGAACTTCTGGAGCTCTTTGAACTCATCCACTGGGCTGACGAACTCATCGAAAGCTATTCCCATGGTATGAAGCAGCGTCTCATCATGTGCGCTGCCTTGTTGCATCAGCCAAAGGTGCTCATTGTGGATGAACCCATGGTGGGGCTCGACCCGAAAGGAGCAAGGCTGGTGAAAGATATCTTCAGGGAGGAGGCCGCACGGGGGACGACCATTTTCATGTCCACCCATTCTCTTGAAGTTGCGCAGGAGGTCTGTGAGGAGATCGCCATTATTCAGGCGGGCCAAATCATCGCTACCGGAACCGCAGCGGATCTTCAAAAGAAATCGGGCGTGGACGGGAATCTGGAAAAGATATTCCTAAAACTGACCGAGGGTAAAAAGCTCGCTCATGCAAGGCCTCTATCCTCTACTTAGCCCAAGAATTCTCGGGTTCAAAAACGGATTTTTGCGCTCCGCGAGGCGGACGCGAAAAAGAGCCCTTCTTATGGGGGTTGTGGGGCTCGCCTTTTGGGCCCTCATGTTTCTTCTCTCCACCCGGGTTCTTATCTATTTTCAATCCGTCGAGGTGATCGGTGATCTGCTGGCGCACCACCTCCTGGCCATGGTCTTCTTGACCTTTTTCTCCCTTCTTGTTTTCAGCCACATTATTACAGCCCTGTCGGATCTTTATCTGTCCAAGGATCTGGAAATCTGTCATGCATCTCCGGCTGATCTGGAAGAGGTTTTTCTGAGCCGTTCCATCTATACGCTGGCGGACAGTTCCTGGATGGTCATCGTTTTCGGGCTTCCCATTCTCATGGCCTATGCCTACATTTATCGCCCGGGTCCTGCTTTTTATGTGGATCTCCTTCACATGGGGCTTGCGGGAATCGTCATTGCGGGGGGCATCGGCATTCTCTTTACCATGGTCCTTGTCAGTCTCTTTCCAGCCCAGAGAACGAAGGACCTGATTATGCTTTTGAGCATTTTCGCTATCGTAGCCCTCTATTTGATGTTTCGTTTCTTAAGACCGGAAAGGCTCGTGGATCCGGACTCATTTTTCAGTGTCACCCAGTACGTGAGCGCACTCAAGGCGCCGGACTCCCCCTATCTCCCAACGTACTGGATAACGGAGATGCTCTGGTACAGCCTGAGCAACGGGAAAGGAGAAAGCCGCCTTTTCTACGCACTGCTCATGTGGAGTACGGCCTCGGCTGTTGTCGTCATGAATCTCTGGGTGGCACGGGCCGTCTATTTCTCGGGATTTTCAAAGGCCCAAGAGGCCAAGCGAAGACGGGGCGGGAGGAAGGTTCTAGACCTGTTTGCCCACTTGCTCAGAAGGCCTATGGGAGATGACCTGGCATCCGTCATGGAGAAGGAGATTCGCACTTTTTTCAGGGACAACACCCAGTGGTCTCAGCTGCTCCTTCTTGGCGCTCTGGTGGCGGTTTACCTGTATAACTTCAGTGTTCTGCCCTTGGACATGAGTCCCATACGTCTGGATTTTCTCCAGAATCAGATCGCCTTCCTCAACATGGGCCTGGCTGGATTTGTGCTCTCAGCAGTCTCCGTCCGTTTCATCTTCCCTGCTGTAAGCTCGGAAGGTGGGGCTTTCTGGCTTCTTCAGTCCTCTCCTCTATCCGTTAGGCGTTATCTGTGGGGAAAGTATGCCTTTTATTTGGTGCCCATGGTTTTTCTTGGAGAAGTTCTGATCATCGCCACCAACTGCCTGCTTAATGTAACACCCTTCATGATGATCCTATCGGCCATCACCATGTTCGTGGCGGTTTTCGGCATTGTGGCCATGGGTGTGGGTCTTGGGGCCCTTTACCCCAGATTTGAGTACCAGAATATTGCCCAGGTTGCTACCGGCTTTGGAGGATTGATGTACATGATTTTCAGCGCCTTGTTCATGGGTGTGATCATCGTCTTGGAGGCAGGGCCGGTTTACATTATTTTCATGACCGATGTGAAGGGCACGGCGATTACGCCCATGGAGTGGCTCTTCATTGTCCCATCCTTTTTGATGGTTCTTGCTATAAGTGCCTTTGCCGTGTATAAGCCCATGAAGGTTGGGCTCAAGGCCCTCAGCCAGTACGAATAGTCGCGCAAGACGCGAGGCGAAAGGCATAAAAGGCTTAAGGCTCATGGCTTTACTCCGAATGCGGTCCCTGTGTCTTTCTGAAGGAGCATCTCCCAAAAAGGATTCCTCAGAAGCACACTCTGGTTTGATCTTTGAGGGTTGACGCCCGGTGAGCCCTGGCAGAATTTATCGTTACCCCATCCGCCTCGGTTTGTTAAACCCTCAAAGATCAAACCAGCTCCTCCGAAGATCATGGAGATGCTCTTGAAGAAAGAGAGTGGGACCGCAAAGGCCTTTCTTGGTGGAATTTCTTTTGTCAGATATCCCCTTTCGAAAATGGCCATGGCCCTAACCAGGGACCATGACCCGGGTTGGTAAAAGGTGTTTGACTTCGAATACGTTGGCAATCTCCACATCCATTCTCAGTACTCCGATGGCGCCGGCACGGTTTCGGAGATAGCGGCAGTCGCAGCGCAGGTCGGGCTCGATTTCATTTGCATCAATGATCACGCCTACGCGGTGGATGGGCTGCATCTAGAGGAAGAAGGCTTCTATGACCATGCCCTTGTGCTGGTTGGGCTGGAGATCGGGGTGCGGTATCATCACTATCTGGCCTATGACTTGAAAGAACGGCTACGCCAGAACAACCTTAGCCCCCAGCAGGTCATAGACAAGGTCAATGGGCAAGGGGGATTCGGCTTTATGGCCCATCCCTTTGAAAAGGGCATGCCTTTTTCTGAAAAGTCAGTCGCCTACACCTGGAATGATCTGTCTGTAAATGGCCACGCGGGAATCTGCATCTGGAATTTTACCTCACGATGGAAAGAACGGGTTAGAACCGTGCTTCACGGTTTCTTCTTCTTGGCTTTCAAAACACAGACCCTTAAAGGGCCAAGCCGAAAAACACTCGCTTTCTGGGACAGCGAATGTGCTGAGAGGCCAATGGCCGCTGTCGGGGGTTCGGACGCCCACGGGACCGTATTCAAGTGGGGTCCCATCAGCCTGAGGCCATTTACCTATTCCTATCTCCTGAATACCATCAATATCCATGTCTTCCTCAACAACAAAATGCCCCAGGATTTCCAAAAAGCAAAGCAAGAGGTCTACGGGGCTATGAAGGCAGGCCGGCTCTTCCTGGCCCATGACAACCTCTGTTCGGCCAAGGGCTTCCGCTTTTATTTTCTGGCAGACGACGGCTCAGATCTTTACATGGGGGAGGAGGGCGTTTTCCATCCGGGGCAGTTCGTGATGGAATGCCCCTGGGAGGGGGAGATAAGGCTGATCAAAGACGGAAGATTGGTGGAAAAGTGGCGAGGTACAGAGGCTGTTCACCGGGTCACAGAGAGGGGGGTATACAGGATCGAGGTCTATCGACATCTCTTTCTTTTTGGGTGGCGACCATGGATCTTCACGAATCCTATCTATCTTCGATGAAAGATTGAGGAATTTAGGAATTGAAGAATTCATGGGACGCAGATGAATGCGGATTTCTATGACATAGCTCTCGCAGAGCACGTGGAGGGGCATGGTTGAATTATGTTGTTGTTCTCTTCTGGCTCTGTGTCTCGAGCGAAGCTTTGCGAGCGGGCGAGAGGAAATAAGATTTCTTTTTCGTGTTTTCGCTCTTTTGTGCTTTCGTGATGATCTTTTCGTTCTTTGCAGTAGAGATTGAGGAATCCCTACCTTGACAAGGCCTTGAAAGAAGTATTAAAAACGGATTTGAACGCCTGGGTGGCGGAATTGGTAGACGCAAGGGACTTAAAATCCCTTAAGGCTCAGTCCTTGTGCGGGTTCGATTCCCGCCCCAGGCACCAGTGAAAACACCAATAAATCAAATAAATTAGGGGTCATCTTCTTGACCCTTAAGTTTTTCAGTTCATTGCAGGCTTCTGAACCTATCCCTCATTATGAATATCAGCTGACCTCAACAATATTTGGCTCGACAGAAGGAAGCTCCCTCTGGCGACATTGATTCCCGTTGACTTCAAGACCCTTTTATTAACCTCCATCTGCGCAGGCGGCTAAAGTGAACTTCCCAGAAAGTGATTTCTTATCCAATTAAGGAGGACGTACACGTGATTGATCGGCCATCATTAAACGAATTCAAAGCTGCCGCCAAGAGCCTTGAGGCAGTAATTGTTCGTACACCGTTGATCCCGTACCGCGGTGGGAATGATGACACTAAAATCCTACTAAAACCCGAAGTTCTCCAGCCGGTGAATTCATTTAAGCTTCGCGGTGTGTTCAACGCTGTTGCCTCGCTCAGCGAGGAGGAAAAAGCAAGAGGTGTCAGCACGGTCAGCGCGGGCAATACAGCTCAGGCGCTTGCGTGGTCCGGAAGATATTTTGGAATATCCGCCCGCAGCATTATGCCCGAAACAGCACCCCGTTCCAAGATCCAGGCCGTTAAAGCATACGGCGGGATTCCGATACTCGTACCTACCGCAGAGCTATTTCGGTTTCTAAAGGAGCATCTCTGGGAACAGGAACCTTATTCCTTTATTCACCCGTGGACGAATCGACAGGTCATGATTGGTCATGGTAGCATGGGTCTTGAGATCATGGACGATGCCTCTGACGCCAATGCCGTGTTTATTCCCGTGGGGGGCGGCGGATTGCTGGGCGGAGTCGGCAGTGCCATCAAGGCGGTCAACCCTTCGGTACGTATCTACGCAGTTGAGCCGGAAGGCTGTCCCGCTCTCCGGTCGGCCGTCGATCATGGCCAGCCCATCACAGTGGAATGTAAGACGATCTGTGACGGTGTGGCAGTGCCATATATCACAGATGAAATGTTTCCGCTTCTCAATGAATTGATCGATGACGTGTTACTGGTCTCGGAGCACGCGGTGCGCACTGCAATCAGATCAATTTTATGGCGCAATAAAATGCTGGCTGAGCCGGCTGGGGCGCTCGCACTGGCTGCCGCTTTGCAGATGCCCCCGACGGATAGAGGTAAAAGTGTGTGTCTTGTCACCGGGGGCAGCATCGGTGTCGAGCTTCTGATGGAAATTGTTCAGGAGGAGCAATGATATGAGAAGAACAATCGTACAGACGACTGGAGCGCCAGCCGCCTTAGGCCCTTACTCTCAGGGTGTTTTAGTGGAAGGTGGTCGTACTTTGTACATCGCAGGCCAAGTTCCCATTGACCCCCAGACCGGCAACTTGGTGGGTCGTGGCGACATTCGGGCTCAAACCGAACGAGTCCTGGATAACATTGGAGCCATATTACAGGAAGCGGGGATGGGATTCCAGGATTTGGTAAAGGTCGGTATCTTTCTCACAAACTTTGATGATTTTGGCGAGGTAAACGAAATTTACGGCAGACGTTTCAGCAACACCCCTCCTGCGCGAACCACGGTACAGATCGCTAGGTTCCCCATGGGTTTTCTAATTGAGATCGACGCAATTGCAGTGGCGTGAGCGAAATTGAAATCAGGTAACAAAATCGTTACACGATTTTATCTAACGCGACGTTATCGCTCCTATGGCGAAAGCACCGGCCTTCTGCCCGATGAAGCTCTTACCCTGACGGAAATTCTGGAAAACAATGGTTTTGAGGTTGTCACGGTTCAGTGCAAGACGGGCGCGATTCCCAAGGGAACCATCGGTATCAAGCCGGTTATATGCCGAGTTCCTCGCCGACAATGACCACATTTATCCTGCCCTTATGCTGGGGCATGGCGCCTGAAATGATTATCGTGTAGTTGCAGATTCTCCACTCGTGGCGGCAGTCGACACAGACGCCTGTCCTGACGCAGGGCAGGTCAGCCATTTTCGGATTTCGTATTCTAACGAACCGCCCGGCATTTACCGGCGCCGCCAGGTCGTGCACCCGCTCAATGGCTGCGGCGGTATCCTTGACTATCTTGTTAATACCGACAACGCAAATAACCTTCTTGGGCCCGTAAATCGTCGCTGCCACCCGGTTGCCGTTGCCGTCGACGCTGACCAGCTGACCATCAAGGGTAATGGCGTTGGCGCCGACCACCAGTATATCAGCGAAGAAAGACTCCCTTTCCAGCCTGTATCTTTCCTCCTCCTTGCTCCACTCAATACTGAACGGATCTATTAATTTGTTTTGATTACGCTTTATAATTTCCGGGATAACGCCTACCTGGTCGGCACTCATGGAATCACCACGAGCTACCACCGCCCCCAGCGGAATCATATCCATGACAGCAGCCAGTGCTGCCGGCCGGTCAGGGACATAGAGGCCGTTCATGCCCCTCCTTTGAAGGTTCTCGATTACCCTCCGGGCTCGCTTTTCATAATGAGCAGCTTTTTCCTGGCTCACATCCTTTGCGTCTATCATGGCTCTCCTTTCCGGTTATTGACTTACATGACCTGGCCTGGGTAGCCCTGCAAGATCTGTTCATATCATAAGCCGGTGTGAGGGCTTTCTCAAGCCCCATTTCCTTGCAGCGATTTGCAGTGCATGGGTTCTGAAACGACCCTATAAAGTCCAACAAAATTCGCACCCGAAAAAACGCTCAAATCCGCGCAAGTCAGCGGTTTTCCTTGATTGACAAGGCTTTCGGGATTTGTTAAAGCTCGCCGTGAACTGGACTTAGAATCCCTTAGAGCCTAGTCCGTGTGCGGGCTCGATTCCCGCCCCAGGCACCAGGCCACCTGAGACAGCAGGCCAGTTTGATCCTCCGGCCTGGCCTGCTTTTTGGAGGACCCTCCCAGCAGTCCGATGGAGCGGGACGCTGATTGTGGCAGGCGGGCGAACGCATTTCGACAAAGGGGATCCTTTGAAAATGGGAGGAGCCCATGGTGGACCACTCGGATCTCAAGCAATACTGGGGGCAGGTTACAGAGGGGAGAAAGGCGGAAGCCAAAGTCATTGAGCCTAGCCGTGTTGTTACAGCACCGTGGGTACGATTGAAGTGCCAATTCGGCTGCCCTATGTACGGAAAAGGCTATTGTTGCCCTCCCCACACACCCGCGCCGGAAAAAACCAGAGCGATCCTTGATACGTATCATCGCGCTATCCTTTTTCACTTGGAAGCAGCCAAGGAACCGGCTCGGAGCAGGAGGGAAATCCTTGCTGAATTCCTAAAAGCCTTGGTGGATCTGGAAGGGGATCTGTTCAAGGATGGCTTCTACAGGGCCTTTGTTTTGCTCGCAGGTCCCTGCGAACTGTGCAAGGAATGCGCAAAAGAAAAGGGTGAGCCCTGTCATTTCGGATCGAGGGCGAGACCTTCCATGGAGGCCTGTGGCATTGATGTGTACCAGACGGCTAGAGACCATGGATTTTTTATCCAAACCCTTCGGCACAAATCAGAAACCCAGAATATTTATTGTCTCATGCTTGTGGATTGAATTTGCACGACCTCGACTCTGCTGTTTTCGAAAAGTGGCTCTATTTGCTTGGGGTCTCCCACCGTTCCTTTCCACCAGGGCGTAGGACCCTGGGGGCCGAGGCTCAGAGCATCTATGAAATCCCGAAGCGATTTCATAACCTGAGCAACCTGAGAAAGTTGTCCCCGCCGAAGGCATAGGCCAGGTGAATGATCGGATAGCCCAGGATTTTGGCAAACAGCCCGATTTTGAGGAAATAATCAGCCAGAAGCAGCCCCATGAGCACCATGGGCATATACCGCCTCAGACCGCGATATTTCCTAGAAAAAGGGTGGGGAAGAATATTCTCCAGGACATGGGATCCGTCCAGTGGCGGTATGGGGAGGAGATTGAACAGACCCAGCCCCGTGTTCATCAGAAGCATATAGATCAGGAACTGGGGGTAAATCCCCCAGGAAAACGGTGCATAGCGGATGAGAAGACCGGTGAGAAAAGCCGCCCCGAGATTGGCGAAGGGGCCACCCAAGGACATGAACACCGTATCTCGACGAATATGGCGAAAGTATCCGGGGTTGACCGGCACCGGCTTGGCCCAACCGAAATGAAAGAGAAAAAGGCAGATGGCACCCAGGGGATCGATGTGGCTGATGGGATTCCAGGTCAGTCGACCGGCATTTCTGGCTGTAGGATCGCCGAAGTAAAGTGCCACTCTGCCGTGGGCATACTCCGGTATCTTTACGATCCACTCTGTAATGTCTGATAACATGCTACATCACACCTCTCACCAAGCTTCGAACAGCAATCCAGCTGGTGATGCAATTTTTTATGGATTCCCTAAGATTCAAAATTGCGCTATAGTAACAGCAAGTCTCTCCCTGGGCAAGAGCCCAGCAAATATTGTATTTGCAGAAAAGGTGTACTTTCTCTATAGTTTTTGGTATGGAGATCAAACGCTCAGGGGAACATCCCGTTCTTTGAATGCGCTTCCAGGTGAGAGGGTTAACAGCAATACTCAAAGAAAGGGGGCACGCCGTGGGTGTCAGGAGGTCTGATTTTGCCGGCAGTTGGTATCCGGCAACGGAGTCTGAATGTCGCCGATTCATCGAGCAATGTTCACAATCCAGTGTTCCTTGCTCCTCCCCTGAAAGGCCGAAGGTGGGGGGTATTGTGCCTCACGCGGGCTGGGTTTTTTCAGGCAGAATCGCCTGCAATGTCATCAAATGCCTCAAAGACAAGGTTGAACCGGATACGGTCATCATCTTTGGAAGGCATCTTCATCCCGGCGCAAAGAACTATATTTTGATTGGAGATTGACCGGGAGCTGGGGAAAAGACTTGTTTCCGAATTTTCATTTACCGTTGAAACGCCGTCCCGCTGCGAGCCGGACAACACCATCGAATTGCAACTGCCCTTCATCAAGTATTTCTTCCCTGACGTGAAAATTTTGCCTATGGGTGTGCCGCCGGCACTCGCCTCCATCAGGATTGGTGAGAAGGCGGTTGCGGTGTCCAAGGCATTGGGACGGAATACGATCGTTCTAGGGTCGACCGACCTCACACACTACGGGTACAATTATGGATACACACCGAAAGGCGTGGGTGAAGAAGCGGTAGACTGGGTGAGAAATGAAAATGATAAGAAAGTCGTGGAGCTGATGCTGAGAATGGATGCTGAAGAAGTGATCCACGAGTCACTGAAGAACTACAATGCCTGCTGCTCGGGAGCTGCAGCGACGGCCATTGCTGCCGCAAAAAGTTTGGGTGCAACTAGGGGTGAAAAATTGGTTTATGCCACGAGCTACGACATAAGACCTGACAGCAGTTTTGTGGGGTATGTCGGCATTGTTTTTTCATAATCACGATCGTTAGAGACAACCGAAAAACCAATCAGGAAAGCCCATGGAGCGGAACAGAATAAAGTTTGAGTTCTTGGTCCACGATCTCAAGGTTCCACTGGCCGTCATCGAAGCCGGTATTGTGTCCCTTCTTCAAAAAGAGGACAAATACGGACCTCTCACTGAAAAACAGGCGAAGGTTCTCAAAAGGGCCCTGAGAAATACCCTCATTACACGGACACTGGTCAATGATGCCTTGGAATTGGGACGCTCGAGCGAAGGCATCATTACTAAAACCAAGTTTCCCCTTTCAGGCTTTGTGGCGCAGACGCTGGTGGAGATCTTCGATTTGACCGATCACCAAACAGCAGACAGGATTCGGGAATGCAGATCCTTTTCCCACATGAAACGGCTGTTGTCGGAAAAAGGCATTTTTCTTGAGATCGATGACGGGTTGTGGAACCGGGAGCTTGTACTGGATGAGAGCAAAGCCAGGCAAATCTTCAGGAACTTGTTGAACAACGCGTTGAAGTACCGGAAAAAGAGGGTAGACCTGAAGATCGAGGAGCTAGAACGGTTTCTTCACCTCTTTGTGCGCGATGATGGTGAAGGGATTCCTGCCAATTACCATGAGAAAATCTTCCAATGCTATTTTCAGATGGACATGCAGGCAGACCATTGTGTCCGAGGACACGGTTTGGGTCTGGCGGGTGTGCTGGTCTTACTGGAGGATATGGGCGGGGAGATGAGCCTTGAAAGTGACTTGGGAAAGGGGGCGGCTTTCTCTGTAAAAATACCCCTGTAAACGCATCTTCAGCCTACCTTAAAACCCCCGGCCTCTCGGGAAACCAATCTGCCCAAAAAGCATTACATCATATCTTCGAGATCCTTTTTGCTGATCACGCGCTGCGCTTCAAAATCATCCCAGAACTCTTGGTCCTTTTCTCGCCACTCAGAGCCGAATTGTTTGTCAAAGAAGGGCTTGAGTCTGGAAAACCATTGGCCGTGTCTACCCGCTCCCTTCTTAGCCGCTTCTATCACGTCCCTTACATAGGTTGCAATGTCGGGGAGCTTGTCCTTCGGGACGTAAGAATAAGCCCCTTCCTTCATGGATTTGACCAGATTGTCGGGGCTGAGGGCATGGGCGGTGAGCATGAGAGAGGGGATGCCTTTTTGGGTTGCCAGCCGCAATAGATCGTATCCTCTGACGCCCATGATGTCGAAAACAGCCGCATCATATTTGTACTTGTCGATAAACTTCTTGCCCGTTTCAAAATCCGGTGCCTTGTCAATAAGACACATGCTGAGTAATTCCTCAAGAGTCTCCAAAACATCCGGTTCATCATCCACAATCAGAATCCTTTTGCCACTCAAAATATCCTGATCCTGCATGGCTATGCCGCGATGGAATTGCTTGGGAATTTCCTTTTCTGAAGGACTTTGGCGCTTTCTAAAAGTGGCTCTATCCCCTTCGGCGTCTCCGACCATTCCTTTCTACCATAAACAGGGCTTTTGGGAAGAAATGATCTGATCTGTTATGAAACCGCGAAGCGATTCCATAACTTGAGCCGAGATGTTACCTTCATCAACCGCCATAGTCAATAGAGATTAGCCCGATGAGAAAGGGCCCTTCTTTGAGGAGGGCAGGGCGCCCGAGCCTTGCGAAATCCCGTTTCGGCGAGGGGATGTGATGCCTTTGGTGGTGGACCGGGGAGGGAAGTTGGGCTTGTGATCAATGTCCCGGTGTGATATAGGATCTAAGCAATAAGTCTGCTGAGCGTCAGGATAGGAGGCCATGAACATGGATTTCGTCGAGAAAGCGAAAATCAGACTCGGACACTGGATTACCCACAACGATCACCATCAAGAGGAATATGAAATGTTTCTGGACCAGCTGGAAGCGGAAGGAAAGAAAGAGAGTGCCGGGTACATGCGCGAAATGATGGACCTAACCGCTAAGAGTACGGAATGTCTGAGAAAGGCGCTCGAAACCTTGAAATCATGACAGGGGTGGATATCGGCGACGTTTGCCCCCTTTATCAAGGGTTTGAGGCGAACCGTCGCGAAACAGTTCAATGAGGAGATATGTGCCATGTGTGAAGCCCACGCTTTTATACTGGAGGATGGAAAAGAGGAGAAACTCCTTGAGAATGTGGACGAATTGACCGTTGAAGGCGACGAAATCAGGATGGTCAACATTTTCGGGGAACAGAAGATCGTTAAGGCCAGAGTCCTGAGTTACAACAACACCAAAAGAAAAATCGTCTTGCAAGCCGCCAAATAAAATGGATATCCGGGCCTTCTGGCCCTTTTTGCAGGGGATCAGCCATGGAAGCGTTGATCAACGAGGCCGCTCGAATCATTGTGAATTCCAGACTAACTCTAGCCTTGACCGGCGCAGGGATTTCGGTGGAGTCCGGCATTCCCGACTTCCGAGGGGCAGGAGGTCTGTGGTCGAAGTATGACCCGGCGGAATACGCATCCATTACAGCCTTTCGGCACAACCCTGAGAAGGTCTGGAATATGCTCAGGGAGATGGATACGCTCGTCACTCAAGCCGAGCCCAACCCGGCCCACATTGGTATGGGAGAGCTTGAAAAAATGGGTTTTCTCCACTGCATTATTACGCAGAATATAGACAACCTCCACCAAGCCGGTGGGGCGAAAAATGTCATTGAATACCACGGGAACTCAAGCACGTTGTCGTGTTTGTGGTGTGGAAAGACCTATGCCGCCGATAACAAGCGGCATGAGTTTCCGCCCCGATGTGAATGCCAGAATGTTCTCAAACCTGACGTCATCTTTTTTGGGGAGGCCATTCCACCAGACGCACTGAACAAATCCTTCAATCTTGCCGCCTCAGCACAAGCATTGATGCTTGTCGGAACATCCGCGGTTGTTTCTCCTGCCAATGCCATCCCTGCCATTGCGAAACAGAACGGTGCCAAAATCATTGAGATCAACCTGGAGAGAACCCATCTCACAGACAGCATCACGGATGTGTTCATTCAGGGGGAGGCTGGAAAGACGATTTCTTTGCTCGTGAATGAAGTCAGAAGGATCGCAGATCAGTCTGCCGAAAACTAAGGGGGTTTACCCGCCGGGATGTGTGGAGGGTTTACCCGCCCCGAGTTGGGGCGGGTTATTTGGGTTTCAGGAAATCCTCCAAATGGATGACCTTGTCGTGCTTTTTGGTGGGATCCCATGATTCTTTGATCTTGGCCTTTCGGAGATCACTGATCATGCCCTGAAGCTCCGGATTCTTATCGATAATGCCCTCGATCTGCCGGTTCAGCTCCTTCCATGTTCTGTCCAATTCTTCCGTGTCCAGTTCAAAACCGCCCCACGATGAGAGCAGCGACCCCAAATGCGCCAAAAGCCCGAAGTGTGTGGTCCCCTGGAGATAGTAAGGGCAATGGCACCACAGGCTCATGGACTGAAATCCCCGTTTCTTCGCTCGGATGTGGATGGCGGAATGAATGGCGCTGGGCCCTTTGTAGTTGACGGTGAGCATATTTCGGGACTGCAATTTCAAGAGGAGATCCTCATCGGAGGCCAGAGCAGATATGACCGTGTCGGTGTGGAGGACATTGTCGTACATGCTGCCGAGACTGATGATGGTCTTGACCCCCATGTCTTGGCAAAGAGAAAGAATAGCATCCACGAATCGGAACCAGCGGAGGCTCGGTTCCATGGCCTTGAGAATGATGATATCCCGCCCTACGAGACGGCGTTGGGCCGCGTAGAGACGACCGCCCGGGGGGGTCAGCTTTTTCAGCACCCCGTCTTGGATGTCCACGAGGGGCCGGTTTTCGTCAAAGCGGTAGAAAAGATCGGGGTTGATTCTTGCGAAACTCCGAGCATCCAGTTTCCGGATGAGGTAATCCGCCATGCCCCTTGAGATGTCCAAGGCATTGCCCCACCCCTCAAACCCTGCAACAAACAAGGGATGTTCCATCTCGGGCAGGTATTCTATTTCAAGGCTTTCTCCCATCCTGAAAAAGTCTGTCATTGGGATTGGTGATTGTCAAGGCCTAGTTTTGGGATTTGAGTTGACAAATGTCTGAAAAAGTCTAAAGTATGCGGGTTTAAGGAGCTTAGTGCTTCGATTCGCAAATACGGTCACATATTTTCCTAAGACTATACGAGCGATTCGCTCCCTCAGCACTAAGTCCTGAGGGAATAAATTCAGCACTTAGGGTCCCCCCCGGATGGGAAAAGCAGATTTTAGAGGGATGGGCTTTGTCTCTGGAAATCGATAAGCCCCTTTTGGAAACGGCTTGTAAAGAAATGATCGAAACGATCTTGCTTTGTCTTCCAAGCGCTTACAAGGGGACGATTTATCGAATTGGAAGGCCGCCGGATCTCGTTGCTGAGAGAATAACATCGGGCGTCATTAGCGGCTCGCGCAAGGAGATATCGTGGGGTCTTCCGGAAAGAAGCGAATACAATCCGCCGGGCAGACCGTGGTTGGATTATCGAGATGAACCGGGCCGGCCGCTTGAAGCCATGGCTTGGTGCGTGGAGAAACAAAAAAGCTGGACCTCTGAAGACCCTACCCACGACAGTCGAAGCGTCAGTTTGCAAGTGGAAGGGACTTGGGAAGACTTCCACCACATGGAACCGGTTCTTTTGCGGAAGTCAGATCTGCGCTTAGACATGTACTCATCCGCCGAATACCCCAAGAACTTTCGGGATGAATTCATTTGGAATGGAAGCGAATTCGTGGTGGTGGCTGTGATAAAAATCCATTTCCACCCCCGTACGATTCGCATCGGCAGCCCTGAAACCATGGTGATCAAGAAACTCTCGAGGTCCCTCGGTACGGAGTTGCTGTCTTACCAGCTAAAACAGGATTCCTTGAAAGCAATGCAGCAAATTGCCAAGGACAGGCTGAACGCTTGCAATATACTGGCAGACTCCCTTCGCAACGCCATTACAAAGTCAGGGCTCCTTTTTTCTCTTGTAAAGCAAGAGATCGGGCATCTCCGCGATCAATGGGAGCGGCTTCTGCTGGAGGAATTGCAAGAGAAGAATCCAAAGGTGGGGGCCATAGAGAAACTCAATGCCATCCTGGAGAAGATGGACGGCTGCGATGACCATCTCAAGAAGGATTTGGCTGACGTGCAGAAGAGATTTTTGGAGCTTTCACTGCCCCCGGAGACGGGAAAAAATTGGGTGACCATGCAGATCGGGGAAAGATGGAAGGATTTTTTTCATCAATGCCCCCGAAATGAGGCAGAGACGGAGCAGGTCTGGGAGCTCATCAGGAGGCTGAAACAAGCGCTCTATTTCGGTCAGGACCCAAAGGTGATCGGCAGATTCAACAAAATCCCGAATGCACTCAAATTGGAGTGGGTTGATCTTATTTACAAAGATGTGGGTCGCTTCGATGCATCGAGTCTCGAAAGGCTGATCAAGATATTGGCCAGTCCAGCCATTTGTATCCCCTCCCGGGAGAGATCCAAAAAAACCCTCATACAGCTCAAGGCCCTCGCGGAGAACATGAACCAACTCGAACGAAACACCAATTTTCTCTTGCGTCAAGTGCTCAATGGAGGGGATAATGGCTTCACGCCAGGGATGTTGAGCCGCATGGGCGCTCTATTTGAGTGACCCCCTTTGAACGCCAATCCTGCTTTGATGTAACAGGCTTTTTATGGTGGTGCGCTAGCAGACACGCACCTATCCCACCCTCAACGTCTTGCGCCTGTAGCTCAGGTGGACAGAGCAGCGGACTTCTAATCCGCGGGTCGGGGGTTCGAGTCCTCCCAGGCGCGCCAATGATTTCAGGGACTTAGGCAACATCGTTTAAGTCCTTTTTTACTGTCTGATCCCGACAGGGTGCATTTGGGTGCAAAAAAATATTATTTGTGAAAATTGAGATCCAACCCTGCAATTCTCATGCGTACCTTTCGATCTGATGGGACATGAACTCCGAGGCTGAGGTTATGATTTGGGTAAGGTGAAATACGTCAATGTTCAACCTTAGAAACCGAAGTCATAAGCAACCGGCCCTTCGGAGCACCACCCGTTTTGGCGAGAAATAGTACGTTTTGACCATCCTTGAATTACTTCGAAAAAAGATACTGAATTTCCACGCTTGACCGGGTTTATGCAGTCTGAATAAACGGGAAGCGTCACGCCATAGAAGAGGATTTATGTCTTTGATATAAAAGCATTTATTAGAAATCGCCAAAGCCCGCTGCAACTTCTTATACAGAAAGAGACAGTCTGTGTTTGCCGTTTTATACAGACTGTATAATCATTGTCAGGTGATCGAACACAGAAGGGGAGAGGTGTCTAGCTATGGCATGGGTACGGATTGCGTTGTCAGTCGTTGTTTTGATGGTTCTATTGGCATGCGCTTCTCTGAGAAGCCAGGAAGCTTTACGCTTCACAAGTCTTGAGAGCCCACACAAGCAATTCGACGGGACCTTAACCTTACCAAGGAACAATAAGGCACCTTTCCCGATTGTTGTTTTAGTGCATGGAACTGCTGGGGTGGATAGCAGGTATGCATTTCATAAGCCCGCTCTGTTGGAGGCAGGCATAGGGACGCTCGAAGTGGATTTCAAAACAAATGTGTTCACAGGTGCCTCGGACCGGCCCCCCATTTCCTCGTTCCAACCGTGGGCTTTCGGAGCGCTCAAAGCTTTGCGCGCTCATCCGCTCATTGACGCTAATCGGATCGCGATCATGGGATTTTCGCTGGGCGGTCATCTAAGCGTGTCAGTCTCCTCGAAAAATGTGGTGGAACGCTGGCTGGGGCCTGATGAGCCCGGCTTTGCCGCGCATGTTGGTTTCTATCCTGTGTGTCAATTGCTTGAGAAATACTTTGATGCCAGCGGTGTAACAGGAGCCCCGATTCTCATTCTAGCCGGAGAGCTAGATTCATGGGGCGATGGAGAGACCTGTCCGGAATTTGCCGATTGGTTGAACGAGTCTCACTCAGGCGTTGTTTCACTCACGATCTATCCCAACGTCCATCACGGATTCGATCGTGCAGACTCATGGCAAGGATACGCACCTTATGCGCGAAATAGGACCGGTATCCTTCAATGGGATGCCGAGGCGGCATATGACAGCCGCAAGCGAGCCGTGACATTTCTGCGTCAGGCCTTCAATATGTGATGTGCAAAATGGGACGTGGGTGAGGGTTCCCCATCACTGAGAAATTGGCCCCTAACCTCGGTCTTCAGCGGACGCCGCAAAAATCGCGCGCAACCGAGACCGCCCGTTATGCTTTCTTTCACTAATCCATTTTTCCGCCACCGACTAGCACTGGACATCTGCAAAACAAAACTCCCCTATGGCAATAGCCAACCTCAAGATCACTGGAACTGCCTCTCTGCTTGGAACGCAAAATTCTTTGGTTCCAAAGCACCCTTCAAAGCCTATTTTTGTTGACTTTTCTATTGGCATATCGTTAAGTTACAAAGATGTATCCCACTAAAATAGTCTATTATATTCTTTTGAGGAACTATCTCATGGATTGTCCCCTCAAAAGCATCACCTCTTGCTTCCGGGAAGAAAGCCTTTTGTTCGGATCTCGACATGTCTGAGCCGATATCTAAATCATGAAAAACAAGGCCATTTACCAGCTAGGGGAATACCGGATTACCGAATATGAGAACGGGATCCTGTGGTGGGAAACACACCATGGCCTTGGAGAACAACGCAGCGGAAAATGCTTCATTCACAATGACATTCTCATTCTCGGTGTTTCCAGGCACGAAGACATAGGCTTCTTGAAGCTGGAGTTCCTACACAAATTGCACAAACTGCCATCCTGGAACAAAACGAGGTACTATTGTTTCGCGTCCGAACTAATGGATGTTGCCTCTGGACGAACCGTCAACGAGGATCTTCTAGATCGCATTTTGTCTTTAGGAGGTATGAAAACGGCCGGTGCGAAAGCTGTCACAGCCGAGGGACCAGGGACTTTCCGCCTTGACAAATATGAGATCACTGTAGCGTCTGAGGGTCAAATTTCATGGCGAGCAGATGGAGGAATGAACAAGTTGGTTGGAGGTCAATGCATCATAGAATCAGGTATGCTCTTTATCGGTCCGCAAGAGCATGACAAAGGAGAGCCAAATAAACGTGAATTTCACACCAAGTTACGAGAACTACCTCAATGGGACAGAACCACGATTTGGAGCCGCACCCTTGCTTTGCGAGCCTGCGAACCAACACTTGAAGGACACTGGACGCATACTACCCATGCACACCAAGACACGAGGCGGGATCTTGTTCATCCTGAAAAAGATGCTGCCGTTTACAAGTGTGGGTCAAGAAAACCATTGAAGGACTTATTGCCATCAGGTTTAAAGCTCAGGACACCATCCCTGCCCCTCCTACATAAACCGTTGGCTCATCGATTTCGAAAACCGTCATCGCGTTTACTTCAGGGAGCGAAAGTCTGGTTGATATGCGTAATCTCTCTGGTCCTGGCCGGACTGCTGCTTGGGTTGACATTGGGTTTGAAAGGCGTGGAAAAAGGTGTGCATTGGTTTCAATCGTTTGGGGAGCATCATCATAAACATAAGGACCACAGAAGATAATCAGTTAATTCGAGAGAGTACTTCTTTAGACTCGAGCATCACTGGTGGGGATGGGAAGGTAATAATCTAGGTCGCTGCCAAAGTGAAATGTGAAAAATGTGCTTCTTTTGCTTCAGCAGGTGCCCCATGGTGCCGCCCAAAGGGAGACAAATAATGATGAGAATAATCAAGCCTCTTATCTTTATATTCATCTTTACGTTTTTGTCCGTTGGTGTTTTCCACACCACCGTTGCTGATGACGATAGGGACAATAACAGACACCGTAACAGATATCGCGAAAGACATCGAGATGACGATCACGGCAGAAGTTATCTGAACCCAGTAACTGATCCAACGTACAAGGAAAACTGTGGGGGTTGTCATTTCGCTTATCAGCCAGAACTCTTGCCTTCTGGATCCTGGAAAATGATTCTCGGTCGACTTGATGATCATTTTGGTGAGTCTATTGACCTAGCGCAACAGACTAAATCCGTTATCCTGAGTTATCTTGACACGAATGCCGCTGAATATTCTACTGCAAACCACGCAGCCAAAATTATGAGAAGTTTACGCGGTCAGGTGCCGATAAGAATCACGAAAATCCCTTATATAAGTGAAAAGCACCGTGAAGTCTCTCCGGGCGTTTTTCAACATGAAGCCGTTGGTTCACTATCAAACTGCATTGCTTGTCACACAACGGCCGAAAAAGGTATCTATGACGATGATGAAACTTCGATCCCAAGGTAACTGGAACCATCCTATAATGCGGTGATGCTAACTCTACATATCGGCAGTTTTGTATATGTTGACTGATTGGATGAGGTAGCGCAGATGAAGGATTCTTTGCGCACAGGTATTTCGTTTGGGCTGACATCAGCTGTCATTACGACTCTTGGTCTTATGGTCGGTCTCCACTCAGGGACGCATTCTAGGATTGTAATCCTCGCGGGCATTCTCACAATAGCCATTGCCGATGCGTTTTCAGACGCTTTGGGTATCCATATTTCAGAGGAGGCGGAGAATACGCATACGAATAAGCAGATTTGGGGGGCCACTGTTGCGACATTTATGACGAAGTTTTTATTTGCAATGACCTTTGCGGTTCCGGTACTTCTTCTCTCTATGACCACTGCTATCATAGTGAGTTTGATATGGGGACTGTCAATTCTCAGTATTTTGAGTTATGTCATGGCAAGATCACAGGGTGAGCCGCCGTTGAAGATTGTCGGTGAGCACCTTTTAATAGCAATTGTAGTGATTGCTATCACCCACTGGGTAGGTGACTTGATTGGAACGCTGGATTAATGAATTGACAAGTGGAGGCAATGGCTACAAACTCTAGCGGATAAGGCAATCTTGCCAGGCAAGTAGCACCTATGGTCCTATTTCTCATGTTCAACTTGCCCCTGTAATGCCTATATGAAAACCGCGATCCTTATTGAAAATGACAGCGGTCATGACAATTTGTAAACAGTTAGTGAATATTTTTGCTATGATGGTTTAATCTCCATCTTTTCAAGCTTACGTTTGCTAATCGCTCGCTTTTGGCGGTGGCCCAAATGATAGACTTCGATAAGCTAGTCTTGTGTCCGATCTACTCTTATACTGACCTTCTGATGCGTGTCAGACCAAGTCTCGGTAACTGCATATCATTCATTCTCTGCCTTCTCATCCTGTGTTTCGGGAGAGGGCGTTTCTCTCAAATCCAGCTCGTCAACCCAGAAGAATAAAGGGATCAGGGAGTAGCTTGAGTCTTTTGGTCTGGCAGGCCAGCTCTCGGAGTTTTAGATGGCAAAAATAGTTTCAAGATTTACAGGCGAAGAAATGGGGAAGGGTATATCAAAGAAGGCTTTGGTTCTAGACAACTTCGGAAGCCTGATAGGATTTAGATTCGATGGAAATCAAGGTTCGGCTGAAGTGTTAATGACATTTCCAGAGCTGCAAAGGATTCTCGAAGAAATAGCTGAATATGAAAAGTCCAAGCAGAATACAGACGAAGGGGCGCTTGACGCCTTGAATTTTCTTCGTGGCTATCTGCTGGACTTCCCGCGTGCACTCTTGGGAAATGTGATTTTGGGACAATCCCATGTCAAAATAAGTCCTGACCCACCATCAGAGCTACCTAACAAATGAAAAGAAGGTGCAGCAAAAAAAACACCCAGAGGAGTAAGCCAGGCCACTCCCCTGGGTGCGTATAGGGTGCATTTTCCCCCTTACAATCCATTAACGAATATCAGAATTCATTAAACCGAATCGCGAGAATACACCTATATTTCTGATATCATTTGGTATTTAAGCGAACTGCTAATCCGCGGGTCGGGGGTTCGAGTCCTCCCAGGCGCGCCAGAAAAATCAAGAGGTATGCTCTGCCAAGGCCGGCGCACGCACTTTTGCGGCGCCCCTGGAGCAGTCAAGATTAGAACGTGCCACTTTTTACTCACCCTCAACGGTGATATCGATCATGTAGTCTCCGGATCTTGCGCCTTCTTCAACCTTTAGCTTCCTGGAGACGATCCCGCTTCCTCTGAACACGGTAATGGGGGAATAGAACTGGATGTCTGTGATGCGTTTTCCGAGTCGAAAGCTATCCACCAGTTCTTTGGGATCTGGAGACAGGATGACGCTCACCACGCTTCCCGTCTGAGAAGTCACATCCAGATCAATGCTGTGACCTTTCAGGGGACCTCGTTTGAGGTGCACGCTCAGGGTGGAAATCTCGAGGAAGTCCTCTTCCTTTTCAAGGTAGCCGCTGAGGTCCGGAAATCCTTCCTCCGGATCCGGGACTCTGATATGGATTCCGCGTTTCTTCAGTGCGTATGTGAGGAATCCGTGGACGTATTTGAGTTCCTGCTGGGACAATAGCCCGGAGGATATCCAGTCCCGGTACTCAGCGATAGCAGCTCCGGGCAGAGACAGGGCAAGGTAACATCTGAGGATATTTTTCGCGGCTACAATGGGTAGTGTCCCCTCCCGCATCAACCTTCGGAACTCTTCAACCGCCTGTTCGTATTGGCCGAACTCGGCCAGCGCAGTAGCGCCTTCCACAGCAGCCGCTTCTTTCGTGCGCGAAAAAGTAAACAACTCTTTAATGAGTCCTCGTTGCTCCTGGGAAAGTTCCGGCGAACGGCTTTCCTGAGTAGCCTCGGCAAGGTCTCTTTCAACCTCCCGGATCCTTTCCCTAACCGCGCTTAAGATTTTGGGATGATTGGAAAATTCTTCGCTTTGATTGATGAGTTCAAGGACTTGGCCGTACTTGGCCCGTGACTCCGGCAAAAGACCCTGATCTCTGTACACAGCAGCCTCTTTGACCAGAGACATCAGGTATTCCCGATCGGACATTTGAACCCTCACTTATGAAAGGGGTTATGGAAAAAGACTCCAACGCCAGCTTGACCCACCTTTAAAGCAAGGGTTGTGCCCGATGGGTCGGTTGGGAAAGGCTCAAGATTAAGTCATCAATATTCAATGACAATTTCTTGTCTTCCCATCCTTGGGTCGCAAAGCATCCCCGGGTTAACGTACACGGAATTGAACGCTCGATTACACATTTCTGTACAGCCGTGATTCAGGACCAGACCTGTTTTGCCTGTCTCACAACAAGATCGGATGCCTCTCAAAATTTTCCCACATCCAAGGACCGCTTTTTCCGGATGGTGCTGGATTTCAATTTTTGATACACTATTAGTCTGATTTATACTTCTTAAAGAAAAAAGTATACATATGCCTAAAGAGTTGATATAATGCCATTATTTCCAGTGAAGCCATCTATGAACAAAAAGCCCTCCATGCCTCACCTGACCGTCGAGCGCCTAAAGGAAATCTCTCAATGGGTTTCATCCGTCCTCGACCTGGACCAACTCCTGGAACTCATCATCGATACAGCCACCCGCATGATGCAGGCCAAGGCGAGTTCTTTACTCCTGCTCGATAAGAAGACCAACAAGCTCTACTTCAAGGTGGCCATTGGAGAGAGAAAGGAGGAAGTGCGGAAATTTGAGATCAACATGGGCCAGGGCATCGCCGGACTGGTCGCCAAGGAAGGGGAGCCGCTCCTTATTCCCGATGTGACGAATGATCCTCGGTGGTACAAACAGATCAGTGAATCCACGGGTTTTCAAACCCGCTCCATCGCTTGTGTCCCAATGAAGGTGGCTGGCGAAACCATAGGGGTGGTGGAAATCATTGACAAGGAGGACGGCAGCCCCATTCAAAATCAAGACATGAACATGCTCACCGTTTTTGCGGAATTGGCCTCTTTGGCCATTAGCAATGCCCGGAAGATCGACCAAGTTCAAAGAGAAAACCGGGATCTCAAGGAAGAACTGTCGAAAAAATATCAAATCATCGGCGAGAGTGACGCGCTCCAAAAGGTGGTGTCCGATGCATTGAAGGTGGCCAATTCAAAGACCAGCACCCTCATTCTGGGTGAAAGCGGCACGGGTAAAGAGCTCCTGGCCAGACTAATCCATAATGCAGGGCCCAGAAAAGACAAGCCCATGATCATCCTGAACTGTGCTGCATTGCCGGAAACCTTGTTGGAAGCGGAGCTGTTCGGCTATGAGAAAGGCGCATTTACAGGGGCGATTACAAGAAAAATCGGGAAGTTTGAATTGGCTGATCAGGGGACCCTGCTTCTCGATGAAATTGGAGAAATGTCGCCGAATATGCAGGCGAAACTTCTTGGTGTCCTCCAAGAGGGGGTCTTTTACAGGGTAGGGGGCAGCAGCCCCATAGCTGTAGACGTGAGAATCATCTCTGCGACCAATCGGGATATTTCACGGGAAGTGACCGAAGGGAGATTTAGGGAGGACCTGTACTACAGGTTGAACGTGGTCCAGATCCAGGTGCCCCCTTTGAGGGAGAGAAGGGAAGACATTCCCCCGTTGACCAGCTACTTTTTGAACATGTTCAGAGAAGAGAGAGGATGTCCCAGCCTAACCCTATCACCAGAAGCCATGGAAAAGATCATGGAATATGATTGGCCGGGGAATGTGAGAGAACTTCGCAACGCCGTCGAGCGCGCGGTCGTGATGGGCAACGGCCAGGCTGTGTTGCCTGAAGATCTTCCCATTTCCGCGGTCAAAACAGGGTATCCCAGCCTTCAGGCAGGCATGACACTGAAGGAAGCCGAGGACAACTTCAAGAAGGAGTTTATCATTGTGAACCTGAAACACACGGAAGGAAACCGAAGCAAGGCCGCCAAGCTCATGGGCATTCAGAGAACCTATCTTTCCCGCCTCATCTCCAAATACAGCATCCAGGACATTTAATCCGAAACAGCTCATCTGGGCAGATCTTTGTTAGTCAAAGCTCTCCGCTTTTCATATACTGAAATGTCACAACAGCCGGTTTGTGCGACAATACAAAGCAGAAGCTTAAAATGGGGCAACTCAAGAAATAGCAGAATCATGCAATCCAACCGAATTGAAGAGGTGGCGTCAATTGTGCCATCTTAGGAATGATATCCTACCAGCCATGGTCTCTTCTTAAAACGATCCAATGACTCGATCCCCCAATCTGCCACGGCCGTATAATTCGAGAACGGTAACACGTGTATCCGCAACATGGGCATTCATCGGCCTTGTTTTTTTCACGTCTTTCAGGTAAGAAACCTATATACTGCTTCATACAAAAGACGGATTTGGTCAACACGCAGTTGCAAGGCGCACGAGGCATATGGGCCAAACCGTTGCTGCGGTGTACCCTGCATGAACAACGGAGTCAATGATGTTGGTTGGTCGCCGAAACAGATGGATGCGCTTGTCCTCGCCCTCTACCTGCCGCAGGGCTCAGAGCTGCCGGAGACGGGGCGCCGAATCATTCATCATTTAGTCATTCCGGATCTCCAGCGAAGGCTGGAGATCTGCTGAGGAGTCGCTCTTGCAGAAAACCGAAGAGCAGGATCAGTTCTTCAACATCTCCCTGGACCTGTTATGTATCGCGAAAACGGACGGATACTTTTTGCGCCTGAACCCGGCTTGGGAAAAGATCCTTGGCTATACGCGTGAAGAACTCATGGCAAAGCGGTTCTTTGACTTTGTCCACCCCGACGATCTGGTAAGGAGTCAGGAAGCCCTTTCCGCTCTGGCCTCGCAGCAAGAAGTGATCCATTTTGAAAACCGCTATCGGTGCAAAGACGGCACTTATCGCTGGCTGGAATGGACTTCTGCTCCGGCCGGCGACAGGATCTATGCGGTAGCGCGGGACGTGACGGAGCACAAGCTTACCGATGAGGCGCTACAGGAACGACTGAGTTTTGAGCAGTTGCTGTCGGATCTTTCGGCGAGGTTTGTGAACATCCCTCCGGATCGGGTGGACTCTGAAATTGAATACGGGTTGAGACAGGTTCTCGAGTTCTTTCAGGTTGACCGGGTCGGGCTGGTTCGAACCTTGCCTGGTAAATCCGCCTACCAGGTCACCCACGAGGTTTGCAGCGCGAATGTTCCGCCCGTTCCCGCAGGTGTCGAAATTCCCCTATCGAAAAACCCCTGGGCCTACGAAAAAATGATAATGAAGCGTGAGGTCGTCGCTTTTTCGAGGCTCGATGATCTGCCGCCAGAGGCGAAGGAGGACAAAAAAACCTGGGGTGAATGGGGTATTCGATCCAATGTGAACATCCCCATCCTGGTCGGCGAATCCATTGATCACCTTATAGCCATCAATTCGGTAAAGAAAGAGCGGGTCTGGCCTGAGGCGCTCATTCCGCGGCTGCAGCTTCTGGGCGAGATCTTCGTGAACGTGCTGGAGCGC
>SMTZ1_10001106_pt1 | contig 34405 bp, 31 predicted proteins | sample DeeMarSWOR136_30_FD_25667 | JGI IMG/M metagenome (IMG submission 25667)
CAGGCTGTGCTGGAGCATCTGGATGATCAGCGCATCACCAGGCGTGTCGGAGACGAGCGCGTGCTGCGCTGATCGTTTATCCTTTCGCAGCGCCTCCAGAGCTTGCGATGATGGCGCACTGGGGGACAGGAGTCAGGCTTGCCACTGAAGCTTGGACGCATCAGCCAACAGATGCAAGACATGGCGCAGACAATGGCCAACCTGCTGCCGGCGGAGGAGAATCTGCTGGAGAGAGCCCGGGACTGTCTGCGCAGCATCCATGCAGATGCGTTGTGCGAGAAGCTAGAGTGGCAAAGCAGGCAGCCGGTTCGCATGCCATGGCTGGTGGCAATGCCCCGCAGTTTGCCACACGCCTCGCTGCCAACCGGCCTGACGGACACTACAGTCTCCCCCCCAGTGCCACCGACCTTTTCGGTCGTAGGGGTAGACGCCTCTTCCATCCCGCCAGACAGGCACAGTTCTGTTCACTACTACCTGGTGAATGTCGGCTATGCACTGCTGACCTACGGCCGTGACCCTGATGCCATTCTTGAAGCCAGCAGTCAGCTATGCTTTCGGGATGAAGATCTGTATGTCTTTCCCGAGAAGCGTGACGTGCCTATAGAGGGCATTCTGCTGAGTGCACGGATGGAGGTAGAAGCCCTGCGTCTTCTACAGCAGGTGCCGGATCTGGGAACGTGGCCCACATTGGCCTTGCTGGACGGTCCCCTAATCCTGTGGACACTGCAGAACGAGACCCAAGAGGTGCAGCGTGCCCTCCTGCATGGTTTCCTTTCGACGATGGGCTTCCTCAAAGAAACGGGCGTTCCCCCCGCGGGCTATGTCAGCTACACGGGGAGCCGTGACGTCGCCAACTCTTTGCGCGTGTGGCTTTGCCAGGGCCAGCCCAACGAATGCGACCGCTGTGCGAGTGACGACCGCGAGCTTTGCCTGGCGCTGGCCAAGATCCGCGACCGGGAACTGTACGCGTTTCTGGCCACAGGGGAACGCTCGCAGCTCTTCAGCAGCTCATCGCAAATCTTGGAGGAATACGGCGAACAGCGAGTGGATTTCTTCTACATGAACGTTGGGGGAGAGATTGTGCGGGTCGAAGTGCCGCGTTGGGTCGCCTCAGATGCTGACTTGCTGAGCTTTGTGCACGCAGCCATCTACGATCAATGTCAGCGCAGCCCTGGAGTTCCTCCATACCCACCGGTGCTGCAGGAAGCCCACGAGCAGGCTGTCATCACGGCTCCCGAACGGCGCTTGGTGGAAGGGATGGTAGAACAGGCACTGCGACAATACGGGCGACGTGTCGTTCGCTCAGCCAAGGAGGACAGCAAGAGGAGACGTGGAGTATGAGGATCGGCGAGATCGTCGAAACGATGAGCACGGGTTTCGTGGCCGAGAGCTTCGAACTCAACAGACCCCCTCCCCTCGGCGGCCTTGTCGTGGTGCGCTTGCCCGGGGGAGAGGCGTCTGCCGGCATGGATGTGTACGCCGTAGTGACCTATGGCCAGACCGGTGGACTTGATCCGAGCCGCCGCGCAGTGCGCCGCAGTACGGACACTGTCTTCGACGGCGCGATCTACCAGGAGCATCCGGAACTGAACCGTACACTGCGTACCGAGTTTGGTGCGGCTCTGGTGGGCTTTGCCGTCGACGATCGGCTTCGACAGCACCTGCCACCGCAGCCGCCACCCCTCCATTTCTCGGTGCAAACTGCGACGGCTGGAGAGGTGCAGCGCTTTACCGACCACTTGCAGTACCTGCGCTTGTTGCTCGCGCCCTATGGGCAGGTTTCACCACTACAGGTATTGGCCGCAAACGTGCGCGAGGTGTACCAGCACCGTGGCCAGGATCGCGTCTGGCTGAGTGCAGCAGCGCGGGAAATCGCCACCTTGCTTAAGAACGACCACGAATCGCTGCTTACCGTCCTATATGCCATTGACCCCGGCCAAGTCCCGCCATCTGTCGGGCGGGGCCAAGTCCCGTCATCCGCTGACGAAGGGGCACCGGCATGAGACAGCAATCACTGGGCCTGGTTGTGGATGGAACTTTCAGTGGCGGACTCACCGTGCGCTTGAATGCAGACACGAGCACCGAGCAACTACGGATCGGCAACTTTGTGGTTGTCGAAGGTGAACGCAATCGCTACTTCAGCCTCATTTCGGACATTCATCTGAAAGCCACAGACCCTCGGCTCCTGGCTGATCCACCGCGCGACACATCGCTCTTTGTTGCACAGACATTGGCCGGCACCAGCACCTATGCCACGGCCGAGGTGCAACCGATGCTCATGCTGGAAAAGGTCGACGAGTCCGAGCCTGGCGCCTTCCTAGAAGAGCGAAGTGGCCCCCAGCCGGTGCGCACCATCCCCATGCACTTTGCCGAGCTGCGCGAAGCCACCGAACTGGACTTTGCCACTGTCTTCGGCAGTGAGGGCGGCTCGAACTTTGCCATGGGCACGCCGCTGGCCATGGACATCCCTATCTGTCTGCAGCTGGATCGCTTCGTGGAGCGCTCCAATGGCATCTTTGGCCAGTCAGGGACTGGCAAGAGCTTTCTCGCGCGCCTGATCATCAGCGGCGTAGTCAAGACCAAGGTGGCGGTCAATCTCATCTTTGACATGCACGACGAGTATTCCTTCGACAAGGAAACGGAAGACGGGCACTGGGTGAAAGGCTTGCGCCAGATCTTTGGCTCGCAGGTGCTTATCTATTCCCTGGATGAGCGGATGGCTCGTCGCGCAGGGCGCAACGTGGACGTAACCCTCAAGATCGGCCTGAACCAGATTGAGGAAGCGGACATCGTGCTGCTGAGCGAGGAACTGAACCTGCGCCAGACAGCAGAGGCCACCATTGGCCTGCTTCGCGATTCATTCCGGGAGAAGTGGCTTCTCGAGCTGCTGCAGATGAGCGGGGAGGAACTGAACAACTTCTGCCAGGCCAGTGGTGCACACCCAGCATCCATGGCCGCTCTGCAACGGAACCTGAAAAGGCTCAGTCGCCAGGAATACGTCGTGGATGAAGCACCCTTCTCCACACTCGACGACATGGTGGAGGCACTGGACCGTGGTAAGCATGTCATCCTGCAGTTCGGACGTCACAACACGGTACTCGACTATGTGCTTGTATCGAATCTCGTTACTAGGCGTGTGCGTCAGCGCTATGAAGACAAGACACGGCGCTACGAAGAGACCCAGAATGTAGCAGACAAACCGCGCCAGCTGATGATCACCATCGAAGAGGCGCACAAGTTCCTGAACCCCAACGTGGCAGGCCAGACCACGTTCGGCACCATTGCACGCGAGATGCGCAAGTACAATGTCACCCTGCTGGTGATTGACCAGCGACCCAGCGGAATCGACGACGAGGTGATGTCACAACTGGGCACGCGTGTGTCCGGGAAGCTCACGGAGCAGCGAGACATTGAAGCGGTGCTGACTGGAGTGAGCAATCGGAGTGCACTGCGCGGGGCACTGGCCAGCTTGGACACCCGACAGCAAATCCTGATCATGGGCCATGCCGTACCGATGCCTATTATGATGCGGACTCGGCAGTACGATGAGAGCTTCTACCGGGCCATGGGTGCGCGAGTTGGGGTTTCCCGGGATCCAGAAGCGGACATCCGTGATCTGTTCGGCGACGACTGACTAGGACAAGCCGATGGATGCCAAGAGAGTCTCCGTCGACCTGGAGGAATCCCTCTATCGCCGCTTCAAGGCGCGGCTAGCATACCTCGGATTCTCGATGAAAGACGTATTCACAGACCTGATCAGTCTGTGGGTCAGCGACTGGGGCATCCAGTCAGTCCCCCACACCGTGACCGCCGGTGACGATCTGCGCAGCATTGCCGAGCAATACTACCGTGATCCCGAGCTCTACTGGGCCATCGCCCACTTCAATGACATCGCCTTCCCGACATTGTTGCGGCCTGGGCAGAAGGTTCTGGTACCCGAACCCGGGACCTCGCCCTCTGGCCTGGTGCCCACGAGCAGCATCCCCCAGGACGCACGCAAGAACACGGCCTCCACGGATATCGATGCGCAACTGCACCGCCGGTTCAGGGCCAGGACAGCTTTTGAGGGTACCACGATGACTGCCTGGCTCTACGAGTTTGTGAGCGAGTGGACGGGAGACTGGCCGACCAGAACCATAGACTATACCGTGAAAGCTGGCGACAGCTTGAGCACCATCGCTCTTCGCTTCTACAAAGATGCCAGCAAGTACTGGGTGATCGCACACTTCAATGGCATCCGAAATGTGGCGCTCATCCACGTTGGCTGGCAACTTATCATCCCAGAGCCTGTGACTTTGGGGCTATTGCCTGCCGGTGAGTCGCCCTACATCTTCGGCATTCACGACCGGGGCGGCGAACACTTGATGAAGGAAATGGGCAAGATTGGCTGGGTTCTGATCACCGAGAGAATCCTGGGCAATCCCCATGATCAGGGCGGTGGAGACTACGCCGACCTTGAGCGTGAGGGCTATGGCGTAATCGTGCGTCTGAACCACGACTACTACCCCGCAGGCACCATTCCCTGGCGGGATGACGATGCACAGAACTACCAGAGCTTTGCTACGCGCTGCGGCAACTTTGTTGAGAACTCGTCAGGATGCCACATCTGGGTCATTGGCAATGAGATGAACCATCCCAATGAGTGGCCGCGTAATGAGCACGGGCAAGCGCAGGTGATCACACCAGCGATGTATGTCGACTGCCTGAAGCGTTGTTATGCCGAGATACACCGCCGAGCGGGGCACGAAGACGACCAAGTGGTGGTCGGTGCGGTCGCTCCCTGGCCAGACCTAGCCAAGTATCCGGGCAACGAGCGAGGCGATTGGGTACAGTACCTCAAGGATGTCCTTACACTTGCTGGGAGGCAATGTGACGGCATCGCCTTGCATACCTATACGCATGGGGCCGACAAAGAGCTAATCACCTCGGCGGAGCGGATGCCCCCCCCGTTCCAGGACCGCTACTATCAGTTCTGGGTCTATCGGGAATTCATGGAAGCCATCCCAGCCAGCATGAGGGGCCTTCCCGTCTACATCACTGAGACCGATCAAAACGAGCCGTGGGCCCACAGCAACACTGGTTGGGTGCAAGAAGCATACGCCGAGATTGATAGGTGGAACCAGCAGCTCACGAACCAGAAGATTCGCTGCCTGCTCTTGTACCGTTGGGAGGTTCACGAGGGCGACCATTGGCACTTTAGCGACATCTCCGAAGTCCAGGATGACCTTAGGGTGGCCATGAACCATGAATATCGCTGGTGGCGGTGAGGCAAATGGGGGTGAAGCTCGGATGCTGACTCGCACCGATTCTGCCCACGATGGCTAGACGCGACCTCCGGCCACGTGGCTGCATGGATAGCGTTTGACTGATGGTTGTTCTGAGCAGATCCGAGTTCGAGCTATTCGTTGAGCAGGCGCTGGCTGACTTGCCGACGGAGATCCTGCAACATATGGACAATGTAGTGATCACCATCTCTGAATGGCCCAGCGCCAGGGAACTCAAGCGGGCGCGGGTTGTCCACCCTCGCCAGCTCTTTGGCCTGTACGAGGGCATTCCGCTCACCAAGCGACGTGCAAACTACAACCTGGTTACACCAGACCGCATTATCCTCTATCGAGGTCCGCTGCAGGCTGCGCACCGCACTCTGCCCGCACTGCGTGAACAGATCCGCCGCACCGTTGTGCACGAGATCGCCCATCACTTTGGGATCAGCGAAGCCCGCATCCGCGAGCTGGGCTACTGAGATGGCGCAGTGTCAACTCTGTGGACGGCAGTCTGCCTTGATCACTTCGTCGCTGGGTTTGTGTGCAGATTGCATCCGGCGATACCCTGACCGGGCCCTACCCGTTACAGCACGCGTGCATCGTCGCTCTCGGCGTCAGTTCGGGCTGCCGGAGGCACCACCCCGTCAGGAAGCGGGGAAGCCATGCCACCTGTGCGTCAATGAGTGCCGCATGGCCGAAGGTGAAAGGGGCTATTGTGGTCTGCGCTACCATGAAGGTGGCAGGCTCAGACATCTCGCCGGCACACCTGCGAAGGGGCTGCTGCACTGGTACTTTGATCCCTTGCCCACAAACTGCGTTGCTGACTGGGTGTGCGAAGGCCACACCTGCTACGGCTACAAGAACCTCGCCGTATTCTACGGCGCCTGCACTTTCGACTGCCTCTTCTGCCAGAATTGGCACTACCGTCAGCTGTCTCCGAGTGGGGCCGGCCTCAGTGCCGCAGAACTGGCAGGCTGTGCTGACCAGAGCACTTTTTGCGTGTGTTACTTCGGGGGAGACCCAACGCCGCAGATGGCTCACGCTCTGGCGACATCGCGCCTTCTGGCCGCAGATGGTGTGCGCGTCTGCTGGGAGACGAACGGCAGCATGCATCCAGCGATGGTTGACCAGATGGTGGAGCTGTCAATGAAAAGCGGGGGCTGCATCAAGTTTGACTTGAAAGCGTGGGATGAGAACCTGCATCGCGCGCTAACTGGATCCAGCAATCAGGCCACACTGCAGAACTTTGCACGCATCGCTTCCCACGCACACCGACGCCCGCAACCACCGCTGCTGATTGCCAGCACGCTGCTGGTACCTGGTTATGTCGATGAGCGAGAGGTGAGCCAGCTGGCCGCCTTCATCGCCTCTCTTGCACCTGACATTCCCTACGCATTGCTGGGATTCCACCCGAACTTTCACATCCACGACCTGCCACGGACCTCGGTGCGGCACGCTGAAGAGGCACTCGCTGCAGCCCATGCGGCGGGATTGCGAAACGTGCGGATCGGCAATCGACACTTGTTGTCACGCGCCTACTGACCTGACCCTGCCGGGGGTTCATCGAGCCCATGAGAGGAGTAGTACAAGAACAACGAGAGCCACGATGAGATACTCAAGAGCCAGGCGCTGTGTGAGTTCGCCCACATGGAAGTGCCTGGTGATGCCCGCGCCCACGTATAGAAACACGACGAGCACGAGGGAGTGCGCAAGGGGAGAAGACACCCAGAGGCCAAACAGCCAAGAAGTAAGGCCTAGCAGCAAAGCCAGGCCCAAGACCCACAGCCATACCTGCTGGGCAAGCGCTGCCAAGGGGCCGTGGTCGGGTCCCGCTGGATGTGCGGCCGGAACGCGCTGTCGAAGGCGCTCTTCATCAGCAAGAAGCCTCCAGCCCAGGACAGCGCTCCCTGACACAACGGCAAGCGTAGCTGTGAGGTTCGTGGACATACTCAAGCGAATGGCCAAGTACAGAAGTGTGGCAGTCAGGTATGACATAGTGTGCTGTGCAAACTGCATTGCGACCCGCCATCGCCCTTTAGCATCTATGGCATGGTATTCGAGCAGGATTAGTATAGCCAACAGCCCGGCACTGCCTGCAGTGCCCACAATCTTGGTGCCGATGGTGTCTGGCTGAGCCAGCAGCGCCCATGCCGCGGCAGTTAGTGCTGCAGGTAGGATGCAGGGCAGGATCAGTAGATCCACCGGTTTCTCACGAATCTGAGGACGGTCCCGCATGATCGCATCTGTACCTGTCCAGGCCAGCCCAACCAGGACGAAACCAAGCAGCGTGTTGCCTGAAAGAGTGACGGAAAGGCCGTCCAGCCCGACATCACGGGCTGGCAGGGCCAGCATTGAGGAAGCAAACAGGCCAATTGCGATCAGGGTGGCCACAACACCCAATCTGTTAGGAACTGGCATGGCCCTCATTGTAGTCTGCTGAAACCACCTGTCAAACACGGCTTGAGGAGGAGAGAACACTGATGAGGATCTACGAACATGGAACCCTAGTCACAGTAGATGAGCAGCGGCGCGTCATCTCGGACGGCGCGATGGCGGTGCAAGACGGGCGTTTTCTAGCCATCGATAAGACACGGACACTCCGTGAGCGCTTTCCGGCTGAACCGCGTACGGACCTTCAGGGCAAAGTCGTGACACCCGGACTGGTGAACACGCACGTACACCTGGCGCAGGCCATGATCCGCGGTTGCGCTGATGATATGGAACTGCTCGACTGGCTTGGCAAACGCGTCTGGGCATTCTGGAAATGCTCAAGTCAGGCACCACTGCTTTTGTGGAATCGATGCTGGCGGGACGCTACGGCTTCGATGGCATCGCAGAGGTTGTGCTGCAATCAGGCATCCGTGCGGCACTGTCCAAGATTGTGATGGACGTAGCAACCTATGCCACAAAGGACAGCTGGATGCATCCGGGGATGATTGAGGAACGCGAGACGACCCTTCGCGACACTTTGGCCATGCACGAGAAATGGAACGGTGCGGGCACCGGCCGCCTGCTGGTGTGGTTCGGGCCCCGAACCCCGGGGGGAGTCACACCGGAGCTGTATCGCGAGCTCAGCGCACTAGCCCGTGAGCGAGATATGGGCATTACCGTGCACTTGGCCGAGGTTCAGGCCGACCGCGAGTACCTAAGCAAGGAGTATGGGCAGACCCCGGCCGAGTATGCTGAGGATGTTGGTCTGGTCGGCCCGAATGTGCTGCTGGTGCATGCGGTATGGATGGACGCTCATGACATCGACATCCTCTCGCGCACCCACACGAATGTGGCCCACAACCCCTGCTCAAACGCCAAATTGGCCTCAGGCATCGCGCCCATCCCTGAGATGCTCGCCGCGGAGGTGAACGTAGGACTGGGGACCGATGGGGGCCCGAGCAACAACACTTACGACATGGTGCGAGAAATGCGCTGGGCTTCCTATCTACAAAAGGCACGCACGCTGGACCCCACGGTCATGCCAGCAGAGACCGTTCTGGAAGTGGCCACTATCAACGGGGCCAAAGCGATGGGCCTGGAGAAAGAGATTGGCTCACTCGAAGTGGGCAAGCAAGCGGATTTTGTGGCCTTTGACTTGGACAAGCCCCATGTCACGCCCAGTCTTGATCCAGTATCCACATTGGTCTATGCCGCCTCAGGCACGGACGTGGACACTGTCGTAGTCAGTGGGCAGGTAGTCGTGCAAGACGGCCAATGCCTGACGTTGGACGAGGAGCGCATTCTGCTCAACGCCAGGGAACGGGCAAAGGCACTTTGGACTCGCGCTGGGATCAATCAGCAGCCGCGCTGGCCAGCCACCTAGGCAGAGCCACGTTAGGTTGACGTAACTGGATAGCCTGCAACACACACGGCTCATGGGATACGCTTCAAAGAGCATCTCACAGTCTCTACTGAACATAACTCAACACAGCTTGGCAAGATGGCTTGCGGGCCCCCATTCCGTGGCAGGCTGACAGAACACCAGGTTTCTCTACTATGTGCACTGCAGCTTGGTAGCGATGTCCTGCCCAGTTCGAGCGGTTCTTGACAACCGCAGGACTGTACGATAGAATGGGCACATCCGCGTGTGGTGATGGACAATCCATGAAGGGAGGTCAGGCAATGTATCAAAGCACCGTTGTAGTCGGGCATTTGGGTCGTGATCCAGAGATGCGCTACACCCCGGATGGCACTCCGGTGACGACTTTCAGCGTGGCAACGACTCGCCGCTGGACCAACGCTGAAGGTGAGTCACAGGAACGAACCACGTGGTTCCGCGTGACCACATGGCGGAAACTGGCAGAGACTTGCAACCAGTACCTGACCAAGGGACGACTGGTGCTTGTCGAAGGAGATGTCGACGCATCCGCCTGGAGCGACAAGACGTCGGGCGAACCGCGCGCCTCGCTGGAGCTGCGCGCACGGATTGTGCGCTTTCTGGGGGGACGAGACGAAAGAGTCGAGACTGCTGAGGAAGCTGCCCCTGGGGAGGAGGAAATCCCCTTCTAGCTCCCTCACACTTGCACGGAAGCAAAGATCCTAGTCGAGCATCTGCGCACAGCGTCGCGGCACGGCTGCGGTGCTGCATCACGGCGACCTCGAGACGGCTTCGGGGTCGCCTTGTTTGCATGTGAAGGCACTCGCGTCACTGCACACCTCCGAGGCCTTGCCGCAGTGGTGAAGCAACTAGAGCAAGCCGGTGAAGAGCAACAAGGCATCCATGCTTCAAGAGAGGAAGGCCGCAGAAATGGCAATCAAAGACATCGCAGAGCAAGTCATCGACAACGTGGAGAAGGTCATTGTTGGTAAGAGAGAGGTCATCGAGCTGACCATGGTGGCCCTGCTCTGCGAAGGACACATCTTGATCGAAGACGTGCCTGGCATCGGCAAGACAAGCCTGGCCAGGGCAATTGCCCGCTCTCTAGGTTGCTCTTTCCAGCGCATCCAGTTCACGCCAGACCTGCTACCATCGGATGTGACTGGTGTCTACTACTTCAATCAAAAGACCCAGGAGTTCGAATTCCGACCGGGCCCCATTATGTCGCAGATCGTGCTGGCCGACGAGATCAACCGCGCCACACCGCGAACACAGGCCGCGTTGCTTGAGGCCATGCAGGAGCGTCAGGTCAGCGTAGATCTGGAGACGAAGCCTCTGCCCCGTCCATTTCTGGTCCTGGCCACGCAGAACCCCATTGAACTGGAGGGAACCTTCCCCCTGCCTGAAGCTCAGGTAGACCGATTCCTGATGAGGATCAAACTAGGCTACCCTAGTGAGAAAGATGAGAATGAGATCCTGCTGCGATATGAGCACCGAGACCCGCTGGAGACGCTCGAATCCGTCCTGGCCAGCCAAGTCTTGGCGGACCTTCAGCAGCAGACGCGGTACATCAAGGTGGAGCAATCGGTACGGGAGTATGCCGTCCGCGTGACCCGTGCCACGCGGGAGCATGGCGCCGTGCAGCTCGGCGTTAGCCCGCGCGGGACTTTGGCACTGTACAAAACCGCGCAGGCTTTGGCTGCGCTGCGGGGACGTGACTATGTAATTCCAGACGATATCAAAGACCTGGCCCCGTCTGTCCTGACCCATCGCATCATCATACACCCCCAGACGCGATTGCGCGGTCGGACTCCGGAGCAGGTCATCACGGAGATTGTGGACTCGGTGCCAGTGCCTGTGGAAAAGTGATGTTCAACGAGAACTGGGTTGCCCTTGCCATATTCGCCCTCCTGTTCGGCTTGATACTGCGACAGAGCGCTCTGCTGGCCCTCGCTATCCTTGTACTAGTGGCGGCGGCTGCGGGATGGGCATGGAACAAATACAGCCTGCAGGACATTGAGTACAAGCGCAGGTTCAGCGAACATCGCGCCTTCTTGGGCGAAACGGTTGATCTCACACTGCAGGTCGCTAACCGGAAACTACTTCCAGTGTCCTGGTTGAAGATCGAGGATGAGTATCCACTTGCGATAACAATGTTGGATGGAGAAGTGCAGCCGTCGACGAAACAGGATGTGGGGTTGCTCGGCAACTTGATGTCGCTGCGCTGGTTCGAACGGACCAAGTGGCACTACCGTCTTCGCTGCGACAAACGTGGCTTCTATGCCTTTGGCCCGGTTCATCTCCAGTCAGGCGATTTGTTCGGTCTGTTCAGTTCGCAAGCAGACTGGCAAGGGCTGGACTGGCTCATCGTGTATCCTGAGGTCAAGCCCATAGAGGTTTTGACCCTGCCACCGAAAGAACCGTTTGGTGAGGTCAAAGCTCAGCAGCGGATATTCGAGGATCCCAGTCGCACGATCGGCATTCGCGACTATCAGACTGAGGACACGCTGAGGCGAATTCATTGGAAGGCCACGGCACGCCGCCAGAGGCTCCAGGTCAAGGTCTACGAGCCAACGACGTCGTTTCAGCTGGTAATATTCCTCAATATGGTTACGTTGCCCAGACACTGGCAAGGGACAATTCCAGAGTTGCTAGAACGCGTGGTGAGCGTCGGTGCATCCATTGCAAGTTACGCGGTGGAGAAGCGATTCCAGGTGGGGCTACTCGCGAACGGTTGCTGGCCCCAGTCTGATCAGCCGCTAAAGGTCCTGCCCAGCCGTAGTCCTGACCAGCTGATGCACATCTTGGAGGCACTTGCGGCAGTATCGGCACTGCCCACAATCTCGATCGAAGACCTCCTAAACAGGGAAAGCGCTCGCTTGCCCTGGGGTGCCACGCTAGCAGTGGTCACCGCGGTCGTGTCCGAGGAGCTTCTGGTTGTCATGAGCCGTCTGCAGACCGCAGGACGGCGCATCGTCCTGTTTCGCCTCGATGATCAGCCACTCCCTCTCAATGTTCCCAAGATTATGGTGCACCGAGTAGTGGATCTGGGCGCGGCATTTGGCCTGGAGGCGGGGAACCAGAGATGAATGAGGAGCTGGAGCGCTCAAACCAGCCTTCCCCTCGGCGAGGCGAGATCCTGCCATCTGTTGTGCGCCGCCAAGTACCGCAATCTGTTGGACGGGGGCGGGCACGAGTGCGAACCTGGTTTGCGAATTGGCGCAAGGAGATGCTGTATCTAACTTTGGCAGCCATGGAAATCTGTTGGTTCTACCCCTGGCTCATATTCCTGGTAGGGACTCGCCGACAGCCGGGCATCCCGATCGCAGCAGTGCTCACCACCCTGCTCGTAGCGCTTGAGTTGACGCGGGTCCTCAGCCAAGAGAGCCTGTCACTGCTCGTGCAGCGAGTTGTAATCTTAGTGCTCGCTTTGCTGCACAGCTTGCTGTTGCTCAAGCTCTACGTCTACGCAGATTACCGTGCCACCGATGTGGCCTGGTTGGGCCGATTCGCGTGGGAGCTCGGCAACTTTTTCCAGCGCATCCACCCTTCGTTCGTCGTTTTTGCGGCCGGCCTCTACCTATGGTGGCGTGGCATCCAACTGGCACAGCGCGACCTCGGTGTGCCATCAGTGAGTCTGTCTTTCCGTGTGGGTATCGTTGCTTTTCTCTGGCTCTTCCTAGTCGGGATATTCAGCCCCCACGTAGACGCAACTCCTTTTGCCTTTGTTTACTTCCTGTTGGGGTTGATTGCCCTGGGGCTGTCGCGCATCGAGGAAGTGACCCAGAGCCGACTGGGTATCCGATCCCCCTTCAACGCCTCCTGGATGAGCATTCTCTTCGGCTCAGCGGTCTTGGTGCTGGCACTGAGCGTCCTGGCGGCATGGCTCTTCTCGGTACGCAACGTCGCCGCTGTGGTGAAGCTGTTCAGCCCAATCATCCCGCTGCTCAGGAGGATTGCCTCGCCCCTTCTGGTGGTATTGGCCCAGCTTTTGAACATGCTCCTTGTCAGCCTCATCCGGGTCTTTGGAGCGGCTCTCGGCCGAGAGTTCGAAGCTCTGAGCGAATTCTCAGAAGAGCTGCAAGAGTTTCAGCAGCTGGAGGCAGAACCGGCTCAGGGCGTGGTGTTGATCATCATACAGCTGTTAAAGTGGGGGTTCTTGCTTCTGCTCCTTCTGGGTGCTCTGGCAGTGCTGGCCTTGTCGATCAGTCGTGTATGGCGCGGCCAGCAAGCGGGGCGCCATGCGGAACATGACTCTGTCTGGGAGACAGGAGGCGCAGCAAAGGATGTTCGCGATGCTTTAGGAAGCCGCTGGCGACGCTGGCGCGAAGAACTGCTCGCGCAACTAGCCCGATTGCGCGGCGAGGAGTACTCTCTGATAACGATACGTCAGATCTACGCCAGTTTGGTCAAGCTGGCTACAGCTTCTGGCTTCCCCAGACTTGAGGCGGAGACACCGTATGAGTACACGGTTACTCTGAACGCGGCCTTTCCCGGCAGCGGGGAAGAGATCCAGCTCATTACGAATGCCTATGTACGGGCACACTATGGGGAGCGATCCCTTCGCCCCAATGATGTTCAACGTGTGCGGGACGCTTGGCTGACGATTCGCACTCGCCAGGAGCAAGGGGACAGGGGCTGAGACCAGCGGGACACATGCACGGAATGAGGTATCGAGCAAGGCGCTGGCCTAGCCGATTTGTGATCCCGGGGCTTATGCTCTTGGCACTGTGGATAGCTGGTTGCACCCCTCATGTCCTTGATGTGGACATTGCACAGGAACGCCTCGACGTGGCGACGCCGCCCCTGGACGGGTCACACACACTTGCCCAGTCCTTTGTCTCGCAGTATGCGAATCTGTCCGAGATCGAACTGCTGCCCGCAGTGTATGAGAGCCCAGGGCAGGGCACTCTGACTCTGCACCTCCACAGTCTGAGAGCCGGTCGTACGGAACTGGCTAGGCAGATCGTAGATGTAGCGCGAATCTCCCACAACGTCCCCCTTCGCTTCTCGTTCCCCACGCAACATGATTCGGCAGGCACGTCCTATGAATTGCGGGCGGAGGGGGAGCAAGGGGTCCGTGTAGGCTTCTGGTACAACAGCGTAAATGCCTACGGCGATGGTCAACTGCAGCTCGATGGACGCTACCAAGCAGGAGATTTGCGTTTCATCACCCGTTCTCGCTACGACTTGGGGTTGGCCGCTCGTGAGGCTCAGACACTGCTGGATGGCGCCCGGCTGGTGGTGCCGCTGGTCGCCCTGCTCCTCCTGCCTGGTGGCATGCTATGGGCCCACCTGAACCCTGAAACAGTTGGAGATCCCATTGCCAACGTGGCCATGCGCATGGCTCTCAGCCTAGCCACCGTGCCTGTAGCTCTCCTATGGAGTACTGTCCTGGGCGTGCACTGGGACCGTGCTCTCTGCCTGGTGGCCTTTGCCGCGATGGCTTTCTGTGGTGCGGCTGATCTACTTCGCGGACAGATCCGTGGGGAGGCAATCCGATTGGGCGGAGCGGAGCGCAGGTCGACTGTAGCCATGGTGATGGTCCTCGCGCTCACCCTCCTGCTGCGATTTGCGCAGATCCGCAAGCTCGTCTTGCCGGCTTGGGTTGACTCAAACCAACACGCTCTCGTCACCGAGCTGGTGGCGATGCACGGACAAGTGCCCCAGTCCTACGAGCCACTTCTGCCAGTCCAGGCTTTCGCCTACCACTTTGGCTTTCATGCCGACTTGGCCGCATTTCACTGGCTGGCGGGGCTGGCCATCCCCGAGGCGATGTTGGTCCTGGGCCAAGTCCTAAATGCAGCCAGTGCGCTCATGGCATACTTGCTTACGCTGCGCCTCACCCGGCGAAGGGTGGCGGCGATCACAGCAGCAGTGGTCGTGGGCTTGGTATCCTTCCTGCCTGCCTACTATGTCTCGTGGGGACGCTATACCCAGCTGACGGGTCTGCTGCTGCTGCCACCAACGATGGTGGCAACGATGGACTGGTTGGAGGCCAAGCGGCCCGATTATCGGCGGCTGATCGTGGCAGGGTTGCTGAATGCCGGGTTGTTCCTGACTCACGCCCGGGTGACTATCTTCGGCATCTGCTTTCTCGTGGTCTACCTGCTGTTCGAGACCATTGGCCACTCGCGGCACGCAGGGCGAGGTATGCTACTCAAACTCTGGCGGCGAGCCGCGATGCTTGGTCTGCTGACCCTGGGCCTCAGCCTCCCCTGGTTGGTGCGGATCGGCAGTGTCATTTACGATACCTTGCGTGCTGCTGGCGGTAGCCTGCGCGGAGATGCCGCGTACAACGCCTTCCCCTGGGAGTTTCTATACATCGCTCGCAATCGCCAGCTGCTGGTATTGGCGGGTTTGGGAGCTGTGTGGGGCCTGTCGCGCCGCAGGAGAGAGACGGTTTGGATTCTGGCATGGTGCGGGCTTGTGCTGCTAGTCATCAATCCGAGCGGTTTGGGTTTGCCAACCACAAGTCTGTTGAACAACGCGACGGCCGTGATTTCGCTTTTTGTACCCCTGTCCGTTCTGAACGGCCAAGCAGCCACGTTGCTGTGGGATTATGGCCCCTCGCTTGCCGCACCGCTCAACCTCCCACATGCCCCAATGGCGATACGCGTCACGCTGGTGCTGCTGATCGCTGGCTTGGCCTTGTGGGCTGCCTGGGGCATGGTTTCCATCGTGAATCCGACTACGGTGCTGGCGACCGCCGAAGACCTAGCGGCCATGGACTGGATCCAACAGAACTTGTCGCCGCAGGCGGTGTTCCTGATCAACACGCGCCTCTGGCAGTTGGGAGTCTACACCGGCACCGATGGTGGGTACTGGATACAGCAAATGACGGGTCGCCGCACGCTGCTGCCGTCCATACCGCACGCCTATGGCACGCCCGAATACGTGCAGCACATCTCGCATATGGCAAGACTGGTCTCGGAGATCAAAGACGGAGATGATCCAAGATTGCTGGAGATTGTTGAACAGGATGGAGTCACCCACGTCTACCTGGGTGCAAAGGGCGGCCCGTTGACACCGCAGATGTTCCTGGACAGCCCCCGTTATCGCCCGGTCTACGACTCGGGCGCTGTGTGGATCTTTGAGGTCGAGAAGTAGGAAGGCAAAGAGACAGGGCACCGGTTATAATGCTGCCGGTGCCCTGCGGTGCGACCAAAACGGGACAGGACAGATCAGACTTCCTCGGACTGCAACGCCTGGTTCAGCTTCTGCACTAGGCGCGATTTTCTACGCGCCACATTGTTCTTGTGCAAGATACCTTTCTCCGCGGCCTTGTCCAGCGCGCGAATAGCCTTGGCGACGCTCTGTTGAGCTTCCTCTAGTTCTCCGGCCTCGATCTGTGCTCTAGCCCTCCTGATATAGGTCCTAGTCTCCGATCGGACCTGACGGTTGCGCAGGCGCCTCTTTTCGGCTTGACGCATGCGCTTCAAAGCTGACTGTGTGTTTGCCAACAAGACCCTCCATTCACTTGAGAAGTAGTAATGCCTGTGCACTCAACGAGCTCCCGGTGAAAAGCAACCAGGAACTTTGACAGCACAAGAGCCATGAGATACAATGCCTCAAACACGCTGACAGAAGCACAATTATTCTAGTCATTTCTCGACAAGGTGTCAAACAGACCTCAGATTTTATCTTCCCGGCATCGAGTGCTGTGCAGAACCCTACGTGTTTCACGTGAAACGCTGTTTCACGTGAAACATTCCGGCACTGGAGAGACAACTTGGTCGACCAAGGCTTTGGGAAACGCTCACCCCGCTTCTGTGATTACACGGACAGCCACTACCGCACCGATTTCTGGGAAGGGCGGGGACGCGACTACGAGAACATTGCAGAGCGCATCGCTCTGCGCAGGCTGCTCCCGACCACGGGCCATCGCATCATCGACATTGGAGGAGGCTTCGGGCGTCTTGTTGACCTCTACAGCGGCTATAGAGAGATTGTACTGCTGGACTACTCCATCTCCGAGCTGCAGGACGCTCGAGCCAGTCTGACCGACAGTCGTATCACCTACGTCGCCGCGAGTCTGTACGAGATGCCCTTTGTCAGGGCCGCATTCGATGCCGCGGTGATGGTGCGCGTGCTCCATCACCAGTCCGACGTGCCAGCGGCACTGCGGGCCATACACGAGATCCTGAGTCCCAACGCGGCTTTCGTGTTGGAGTATGCCAACAAACGTCACCTGAAGGCTATCCTGCGCTACCTGCTGCGGCGACAGGAGCACAATCCCTTTTCTCGTCAGCCCTGGGAATTCGCCGAACTGAACTTTGACTTCCATCCCACGTATGTAGAGAGCAGTCTAGAAGAAGCTGGTTTCCACATCGAGCAGCATCTGGCGACCTCCCATTTCCGCGCTGCCTTCCTGAAACGCCTCTTCCCGCCTCGCCTCCTGGCGACTGTCGATGGTTGGCTGCAACAGCCTACAGCCAGTCTCCGGCTGACACCCAGCATCTTCTTGAGAGCCCGCACTCTGGGCGGAGAAAGCACACTAGCAGCCCCTCCCATCTTCCGCTGCCCACGTTGCAGCAGCAGAGAACTAGTACAAGTCGCTGATGCACTAAACTGCACACAGTGCGATCGCCACTGGTCTACAGCGGGCGGTATCTACGACTTCCGAAAACCGATCCCATAAGGAGAATCGGCCTCTGGAAGCTCAGCGACCACCGGAATTCAGCGCAGCACTGGAGGCCTTCACAGGCTTTCTCCAACAACTGGACCCCGCTGCTCCCGCGACGGTCCTCTGCCACAGCGATGCCGATGGCCTTGCTGCTGGAACCATCCTTTACCGCACCCTGCAGCGTCTGCAGTTCACCAATCTGACCATACTCGTAACCGGAAAGGCCGCCAACGCATACACCCCGCAGACCAAAGAGCGCCTCGCGGCCGTCGATCCCGCTGTGCTCTTTGTGCTGGATCTAGGTTGTCTGCCAGAACCTGTCGTCCTTGGCGTTCCCACTTGCTTCATCGACCATCATCGCCCAGCGGGAGTACCTCCCAGAGGTGTGCTCATCAGCAGCTACACCTGGCGTCCCATCCCCAACACTGCGCTGCTGGTCTACTGGCTGTGTTCGGAGATTGCTGCAGTCCAAGACATGATGTGGGTCGCAGCCATAGGAACGCTGAGCGATCTGGGGTACAAAGCTCCCTTCGCGATCATCCCCCAGGCCAAGACGCTCTACAAGGCCAAGTGGCTGCGCGAAGCCACAGCGCTGATCAACGCAGGCCGCCGCTCGGCGAGCGCGGATGCCGAGACCGCCCTGCAGGCAATCCTGGCAGCCCAGCATCCAAAAGACATCGCCGAAGCAGCCAGCCCGGCGGCGAAGAGGCTGGCCGAGTACCGCCTCCAGGTCAGAGAGGCACTTCAGGAAGCGAAAAGAGCTGCTCCCACATTCAGTGGCCGGGTGGCACTGGTGCGCGTCAAGAGCCCCTGCCAGGTGCATCCGCTGGTGGCACAGATCTGGCGTACCCGGCTACCCAAGTACGTGGTGCTCGTGGGCAACGAAGGCTATGTGTCCGGCTACGTTGCCTTTTCAATGCGCTCAGCCAGCGACGCCAGCTTGCTAGATCTGCTCTCCAAGGTGGAAGTAGATGTCGCCAAAGGCTACTTTGGCTACGGGCACGATCAGGCCACCGGCGGCCTGTTGCCCGTTCCATCCTGGAACCAACTGCTGCAGTACCTCGGATTCCCCGACGAGGTGCGTGTAGCGGCGAGAGGAGATTGATGAACACACGCTTCATTGGGCTGGATCTGGCCTGGTCCGCGCGCAACGAGTCTGCCGCGGTCGTCCTCGAAGCTGATGCTGCGCAGGCACGGTGGGTTGCGCATTGTGACCAGCTCGGCGATGATGCGGAAGTGCTTGCCTTTGTCCAACAAGCGGCGGGCAGCGGTCCGGCACTGGTTGCCATCGACGCACCGCTGATAGTGCCCAACCAGAAGGGGGCGCGGCCTGTGGATCGCCAGATCACGCGTGTCTTTGGTCGCTTCGGCGCCGGCTGCTATCCTGCTAATCGCAGCCGAGGCTGCACGCGCGGCGAGGGAATCGTGGCCGCATTGGCCAAGCATGGCTTTTTGCAGAATCCCTATTTACAGTCACGCGCCAACACACGTGCCGTGTTCGAAGTCTATCCCCACCCGGCTATGGTTGCGCTGTTCGCCCTTGAAGAAACCCTCAAATACAAGGCGCGCCGCAGGCGCAGCATGGACTTTCGCAGGAGCGAACTGGCACGGCTGCAATCGTATCTTGTCAGCCTGCACCAATGTGAGCCGGCCATGCTCATACCCGTGGATGTTGCCGGCCGTGACATCTGCGCATTGTACGGCAGTGCCTTCAAGCACCATGAGGACCTACTGGACGCGGCCGTATGCGCCTACGTCGCCTACTATGCCTGGTATTGGGGGCCTCCAGGATACCAGGTCTATGGTGACACGACCCAAGGCTACATCCTGGTACCGATGACTCCACAGCTGCGCGACCGCCTGGCGCGACAGGTGAACCAGCACCAGCCAGATCATTAGGCAGACCGATCCGGCGTACAGCCCCGCAACCGGCAAGCAGACAGTGGCAGACACCGGACCCCGCGATGCCCCCCATGGTCATTCTTCCCTTGACCAATCTGGCAAAAGTGGGTATGCTACGGCCGTACGAGGGGGTGGTTGAGTCCCGGTGGGCTCCGCGGTCTTCAAAACCGTCTGAGGGGTGCCGCAGAGGCGGCCCTGGTGGGTTCGACTCCCATCCACTCCCGTAGGTTTGCCCTCGCTGTCCGTCCTGCGTTTTCTGCAAGCCGGGGAATGCACACGCAATCGAGATCCTCTTCCCACCTCAGTGCCCGTCGACTGCTTCACGGGCAGCCCCGCGACTTCCGATCCCCGTCCGCATATGCCTGTCTCGCACACTCCGCGGCACTTGCACGGAGTTTTCATAACATATGTCTTGCTTTCCAGTGCAGAACAGCCCAGCATCACCATTCGCTGCCCCGAGTTGGCAAAATGCACAACATATAGCGCATACCCAGCTCTTTTGCCCAACATATAGTGCTGACATGACCTTAGGATGTGCCTATCCGATCCGCCGACCTGGCTGGACATGTTGCATACATAATATCACAGCTGACCGCTCTCATCGCCACGACCATGAGGGACCGCTTTCATCGGTACAGACGGAGGACACCTGGCAGTCCGAAGAAAAAGCAGTACATAAACAATGCAAAAGGGCCACGCCTTGGAGACGCGGCCCTTTCCCTAGCCACGAAGAGGTTCAGGCTACGAAGGTCACTTTTCGGCCTCAAGCAACTCCCACATATCTCCGTCAAAGCCCTCCACCAGGCAGTGAAAATCGAGCACTTCGTCCACGCTGATGCTGCCCAGCGCTTCGACATCAAGCTGATCGTCGGCTTCAGCGCCGGAGACAGCCTCTACAGCTTCCACATCTTCCACGTCTCGTGCTCCGACCGCAGCCATTACCAATCCCTGCAAGCCACAATGCCTGCAGGTCACTGAGGCCAGCCATATGTCGCCCCGATGATCATGAACATGAACATCCTTCGCAGCATAGCGGCGTCCGCAGCCACTGCACTGCGTGTGAGCCACCAAATACCGAACAATCAGGCGCTCTATTGACCTCTCCATCTCATCCATGGCTAGCCCCCTCTCATAGACCGGCTGATCCTCTGTAACAACGAGGCCTAGCACCAAAGATCCAATACCTAGCTAGCTTCTTCCTCTGATTCCGGCTGCACTTCCACCGTCACCTCCGCGACCACACCAGGCAGGAGTCGGATTGCCACTTTGTGTGTGCCGAGCAGACGGATGGCCTCCTCCAGCTCAACCTTGCGCTTGTCAACAGGCTGCCCGGTCCGCCTCTCAATCTCCTCAGCGATGTCGGCGGAGGTAACAGACCCATACAGTCGTCCCCTCTCACCTGCCTTGACTTTGAAAGTCAGCGTAATATCAGATAGCCGCTCCGCCAGAGCAGCGCTATCCGTCCGCACCCGTTCCTCTCGCTGCTCTTCGATGGCCTTTTGTACCTCCGTGCGCCGGATAGCACCAGACGTCGCCAATACGGCCAAACCACGAGGGAGCAGGTAGTTGCGGGCGTAGCCGTCCGCAACGGTCTTGATGTCTCCTGCCTTTCCCAACCTCTTGATGTCCTTCAGCAACAGAACTTGCACACTGCTTCTCCTCTACCCCAAGATAGCAATGCCCCCCAGCTTGTCCACTCAGCTCCCAGCCACAAACGTCCCCCAAGAAGGCCGCATCGTAGGATGTTTCTGCTCAGGTATGCCGAGCTGCATAATACTCCGAGATGGTTGGCCTCTGCCCACCTTGGTTCTCTGACTCTGGCGCATCGCTCCACGAGTACGTGACACGATAACATACGCTGGAGTGCCTCCAGCCGACACCAATACAGGCTATGCCGACACGAGGTCAAACCAGGGGGCCAAACAGGGCCAACCTTCCTACCCCGCAGGCACGCCGAACAATCTCACAGACCGCTGCGGCTCCCTTTTGCAGCACGCATACAGAGCCTGGCCCAAGACTCGCAGTCGTCAGCTAGCTGAGTTTGGTCCCGCAGTTGTTGCAGAACCTGGACGCAGCCGGATTCTCGTGCCCACAGTTCGGGCAGGTAACTGGACCTGTGAGCTTCGTGCCACAGTTGTTGCAGAACTTGGCATCTGCTGGATTGGCAGTCCCACAGTTGGGACAAGTGACAGCGTCTGCAGCTGCCGCCGCAGGCTGCTCCTTGCCAGCCTTCATCGCCTCAGTGATGGCCCCAGCCATTGCCGCCCCTACACCCACGCCAGCGCCCAGGCCCACACCGGCACCGGTCAGAGCTCCGGCCTCGCCTCCGGCCGTGGCCGCATCACCCATGGCACGCGCGGCCTTGAACTGCAGATAGGCCTGCATATTGCCGATGGCGCCCATTGCTGCCCGCTCGTCAATCGCCTTGGACGTCTCTTCGGTTGGGCTGATTGAGCTAACATAGACAGATTTTAGTGTGATGCCCACGTTAGCAAAGTCTTCCTGCACCTTGGCCTTGATACCAGCAGCATACTCGTCGTACAGCTTGGGCATGTCGAATATGGATACCGCCGTCTCGCCCATCAGATCGACCATTTTGGAGACAACGATGCTGCGCAGGAAATCGGTAATCTGCGCCGTCTCATAGACGCCTTGCGCACCCACAATCTTGTTGACAAACATCTGCGGATCTGCTACTTGCATCGAGTAGGTGCCAAAGGCCCTTAGGCGAACCAAACCCAACTCGTTGTCCCGCAGCGGAACGGGCTCGGGCGTTCCCCACTTCTGATCCAGGAAATCCTTCATATGCACAAAGTACACTTCAGCTTTGAAGGGAGTTTCCCCGCCGAAAGGAAGGCTAATCAAGCTGACCAGCAGGGGGATATTGGCCGTGCTAATGGTGTGCCGACCGGGCCCAAAAGTATCCAGGGCCTGCCCGTCCCTAAAGAAGACGGCCGCTTGTGACTCGCGCACAATCAGTTGCGAACCCAGCCGAAAGTCGCCCGAGCCATGCTCTGGAATGCGGTGCACAATCTCGCGACCTGAGGGGTCAAGATACTCAATTACATCAAAGACTCGTGCCATTCTTTCCTCCTTTAGAAAGCCAGTTTCATTGTGCCTGTCCGGATGTTCCGCCCATCTCTCAAGAACGCCCTATCCTTCGAGCGGCAGAGCCGAAGATGGCCTACACCGACGGCAGCTCTAGGATAACGTCCTGGCGCTTGCTGAACGTCTCGTTGATCTCGTCCAGCGCTGCCAGCAGCTCATTACCAGCCTCCGTCACTTCGTCGTCGTCTTCCGCAGCGTCGACGGCATCAATGAGCATCCTCACTTTCTCCACATTGTCCAGCAGGGCAGCATCATAGTCATAGAGCGCATCGAGCTCCGCCTCCTTGACCTTGATTGCATCAAAGAGCCCTGCATAGCCATAGCTGGCCGTCTTCAGTCGATCGATCAGGAATTGCAGTCTCATAAGCGAGCGATCAACAGTCAGAAGGACCCGAAGCCTCCCGGCGTCGGCCAGTTGCATAGCTATCCTATTCAGCCGGCCTCTCTGCTCCTCAAACCCACGCGCTACCTTCATCCTGATGAGCTTGTCGGCCTGGCGCCGCACCTCTTTGTCCTTGTAGCCTTTATAACCGGGCAGGTCTTTGGCCATCTCCTCAAGCTTGTTGTATGCGCCCTCAATCCGCTTCCTCAGGTCTCCGACCATTTTCTAACCCCCTATTCTTCTTGTTGCCGACCCTAAGGAGGACACCAGCATCCCGTGTCCGGCATGATGAGGCCTGACCATCACGATGGTCACCAGGCCCAAGTCGCGATTGTTACCCCTCAGGCGGACTGCCGCTTGCCATTGTACCCTACTTTGCTGCCGCTGCAAAGTCAACGATTTGACAAATGGGGACCGTCAAACGAAAATGGGTCTGAATTCATCTCACTACTTGTCGTCAGACACCATACTCATGAAAAGCTCTCCGTACATTTCAGAACGGACCAGTGAAAGCAGAACAGCGTCGCGGGAGGCGATGACGCTCAGTGTCGCCCTCAACCGCATTGTGCATGCAGTGGCCAAGCACTGGCTGCTCTTGACCAACACCGTGATCGCACTGCTCGTAATCCTGCCTGCTCTGCCTCCCCTGCTGGCGGTAACGGCGCACCCGTCGGCTGCCAGGGTGATCTATGCGCTGTTTTCGCCGCTTTGTCATCAACTGCCAGAAAGGTCCTTCTTCATCTTTGGCCCGCAGCTCACTTACACGCTCGAAGAGCTGGGGCTCCACTTGGGATCGGATGTGCCACTGCGCTATGTTGGCGATTCCGCGTTGGGCTACAAGATAGCTATCTGTCAGCGAGACATCGCCATGTTCACGGCCATGCTCATGGCCGGTATGGCGTTCGGCCTGCTCCGCAATCAAACGCGGCCGCTGTCCATAAAGGCCTTCCTCCTGTTGTGTCTGCCTATGGCTGTTGATGGATTTGGCCAGCTATTCGCACTATGGGAGAGCACACCGTGGAGCCGGGTTCCGACCGCCGCACTGTTTGGCGTAGCGTGCGTGTGGCTGGCTTACCCATACATTGAGTCGGGGATGAAGGATGTGCTGCGAGTCACGGAGCAAGAACTCGGGCTCTAGGTCCCCAGCATCCGCCGGAATCGGAAGCCCCAACAGCGACAGAACCAGTCGCCGCCACTCTTGCCGACGCCAGTCCAGGACATGGTTGGTTATTATGGGCAACCGCTCTATAATGGACGCTTGAACGGCGCGGTTGTGAGGAAGCAGAAATGGACACCATCCTGGTTGTGGACGACGAGCCCCGCATTGTCGAACTGGCCGGCCTCTACTTGCGCAACGATGGCTACACCGTGCTCAGCGCGCACGATGGGCTCAGCGCCCTGAGGATGATCGAAGAGCGTCGCCCAGATCTCGTTGTGCTGGATATCATGCTGCCCAAGATGGACGGCTGGGAGGTGTGCCGCCGCCTGCGTCAGGGGAGCAATAATGTGCCCATCATCATGCTGACTGCACGGGGTGAGGACGTGGACAGAATCGTAGGACTGGAGCTGGGCGCAGACGACTATATGGTGAAGCCCTTCAATCCACGAGAACTGGTCGCTAGAGTCAAGGCTGTGCTGCGCCGGTCCGAAGGTGCGCCTTCAGGCACCAAGGTGCTGCAGCTCGCTAACCTGGAGATCGATTGCCATCGTCGCGAGGCTTATGTAGCGGAACAGGAACTCAAGTTGCGAAAGAAGGAATTCGATCTGCTGGTCGCTTTCGCCGAGCGACCAGGCTTTGTCTTCAGCCGTGACCAACTGCTGGACCACGTCTGGAACTATGATTTTGCCGGCGGCACGCGCACCGTAGATGTGCATGTGGCACGCTTGCGCGACAAACTGAGGGGCAGTGGAGTCCGCATTGAGACTGTCTGGAATGTGGGCTACAAGCTAGTGGAGGAGTGACCCCGGTGTTCACCAGCATCCGCACCAAGTTGGCTGTATCGTATGCTCTGATCATCATCCTCTGCTTGCTGCTAGCCGGTCTGGGCTCCGTCGTTCTGATCAACCGATACCAGCGTACTGCTGTGCTCACTCGATACCGCGCCACCTCCGCGGCCATCACACAGCAGGTCCAGGCCCTCCTGGCCTTACGGACCAGGCTGCCGCAAATCGAATCGCGCTTTGCTGACGAAGTCACCCGACTGGGGATCCGAGCGCTGTTGATAGGACCTGGGGGACAGGTGCTGGCAGACACCAAGGAGGAGGATAATCTCACTGGACAGCGGCTCCCTGTCCGACTTCAAGATCTTGCCTTGGCTGCCCGGGGCACTCCTGTTGTGCACCGCTACACAGATCCGCAGGGCCAGCGCCACGTCCTGGTTATCACCGCCCTCCGTCCCCCAGCCGAAGGCTCCCAGGTGTCAGGCCCCTTGCCAAGCTATGTCGCTGTAAGCGTGCCAGAGAAGGAGCTGCAACCCGCTTGGCGCGAACTGGTGCCGCCTCTGGCCACAGCTGGTTTCCTCGCTCTGCTCATCTCGACGATGATCGCTCTTGTGCTTTCACGCTCCATCACCCGCCCACTGATCGCCATGACCAAAGCATCGGAACAGATCGCACGCGGCCAATACGAACAGGTGATCCCAACAAGGAGCAAAGATGAGGTCGCGCGCCTGGCAGACAGCTTCAACCGGATGACCCGCGAGGTGGAGCGCAGTCGACAGGCACAGCGAGATTTCTTAGCCAATGTCTCACATGATCTGAAGACACCACTGACGTCAGTACAGGGTTTCTCGCAAGCGATGCTGGAAGGAGCCATCCATGATGAACAAGGGTATCGCCGCGCAGCACAGATCATACAGACGGAAGCAGAGAAGATGGGCCAGTTGATTGAGACGCTCCTGGACCTGGCCCGGTTCGACGCAGGCGAAGTGATGCAACAGCGTGAGCCCATTGCCCCTGGCGAACTGGTAAGGCAGTGCGTCGAGAGACTCCTGCCGCGGGCTGCCGAAGAGGGACTGGAACTAGACGTCTCTGTACCACAGAACCTGCCCGTGGTTCATGGTGATGAGAAACACTTGGAGCAAGCTCTGTCAAACCTGGTGGACAACGCTATCCGGTACACGCCGCCAGGCGGGCGCGTCGACGTCGCCGTCCAGGCGCTGGACATCAAACGCGGCAAGCTTCAGGAGCCCGGCGTCACTCCCTGCAGCATGCCTCCAGCAACCAGCCTGGACGGCCACTGGGTTGCCATCACCGTGAAAGACACTGGGATTGGCATCTCAGAAATAGATCTGCCACGTGTCTTTGAACGCTTCTACCGCGCCGACAAGTCGCGAACTGGGGCCGAAGGTTCAGGCTTGGGGTTGGCCATCGCCAAAGATATCGTGGAAGCCCACGGTGGAATCATCCACGCGAGCAGTCGGCCCGACCATGGCTCGTGTTTCTCCATCCTTCTCCCGATCCAGCAAACCAGCGGAGAATAGAAAAGAGCCCCTCGTCGCGAGGGGCTCTTTCGATGCTGTTGACTAGTACTGAGGCATCGGCGGCGCTGCAGGCGCCTTCTCTTCCTCTGGTATGTCAGTGATCAACGCCTCAGTGGTAAGGATCATTGCCGCGATAGAGGCAGCGTTCTCAACAGCCGAGCGCGTCACCTTCACCGGGTCAATGATGCCCTTCTGGTACATGTCCGCCAACTCCTCACCGATCACGTCGTAGCCAATGTTGGAGTTCTTCTTGGACTTTTGCCGGCGACGGACTTCCTCGACGATAACCGCGCCGTCCTTGCCTGCGTTCTCCGCGATCATGCGCATGGGGGCCTCCAGCGCGCTACGCACGATCTGCACACCGGTTTGCTCGTCACGTAGGGCCATCTTGACGCCGTCCAGAGCAGGCATGGCATTGATCAAGGCCACGCCACCACCGGCTACAACGCCCTCTTCGACCGCTGCCCTGGTGGCGGAGAGAGCATCCTCCACGCGGTGCTTCTTCTCCTTGAGCTCCACCTCCGTACCTGCGCCGACGCGGATGATGGCTACACCACCAGCCAGCTTCGCCAGCCGCTCTTGGAGCTTCTCGCGGTCGTAGTCGGATGTTGTGGCGTCAATCTGAACCTTGATCTGCTCGATGCGTCCCTTGATCTCCTTCTCTTCACCTTTGCCATCAACAATGGTCGTATCGTCCTTGGTGATGACGACCTTTCCTGCGCGACCCAGATCGTTGATAGTGGCGGTCTCCAGCTTGCGGCCCATCTCCTCGGTGATGACCTGGCCACCGGTCAGAACAGCAATATCCTGCAGCATGGCCTTGCGGCGATCCCCAAAGCCAGGAGCCTTGACCGCCACGCAGTTCAGCATCCCACGCAGCTTGTTCAGCACCAAGGTAGCGAGCGCCTCGCCGTCAACATCCTCTGCGACAACCAGCAGTTCCCGCTTGCCAACCTGCACCAGTTTCTCCAACAGAGGCACAATATCGGTCACAGCGGAGATCTTCTTGTCGGTGATCAGGATGTAGGGCTCTTCGAGTTCGGCCTCCATCCTCTCGGGATTGGTGACGAAATAGGGGGAGATATAGCCACGGTCGAGCTGCATACCCTCAACATACTCCGTCTCAAAGGCCAGGCCCTTGGACTCCTCGACAGTGATGACGCCATCCTTGCCCACCTTGTCCATCACTTCGGCAATCAGCTCGCCGATCTCCATGTCCGCAGCCGAGATGGCAGCCACGTGGGCGATGTCAGTCTTGTCCTTCACTTCCGTGGACTTTTCTTTGATCTGCTCAACGACGGCTTCAGTGGCCTTCAGGATGCCGCGCTTGATCAGCATGGGGTTGGCGCCGGCGGTAACGTTCTTCAGGCCCTCGTGCACGATCATGGCCGCCAGGAGGGTAGCAGTCGTGGTACCATCGCCAGCCACGTCGTTGGTCTTGGTGGCCGCCTCCTTGAGCAACTGGGCACCCATGTTCTCATAGGGGTCCTTCAGTTCGATCTCCTTGGCCACAGTCACACCATCGTGGGTGACGGTGGGCGATCCGAACTTCTTGTCCAATGCCACGTTGCGACCCTTGGGGCCCAATGTGGTCACTACCGCCTGGCTCAGGGTATCCATCCCCGCCTTGAGACGTCGGCGGGCGTCTTCTCCAAAAGCTAGCTGCTTAGGCATTCTACTTCCTCCTTCAGATGATTTCTCGTAGCTACTTCAGAACCGCGAGAATGTCCTTCTCGCTCAGAATCAGATACTTCTTGTCGTTCCTCTTGAGCTCCGTGCCAGCATACTTGGCATAGAGCACCTTGTCCTTGACCTTAACCTCCATTGCGGCCCGCTCACCATTGTCGAGCAGGCGCCCGGGACCCACTGCCAGGACGAGCCCTTCCTGTGGCTTCTCCTTTGCCGTCTCGGGCAGGACGATGCCACTTGCAGTGGTCTCCTCCTTCTCGATCGGCTCCACAAGAATGCGATCGCCCAAAGGCTTGATGTCCTTAACGTCTTTAGCCATTTGTACAACCTCCGTAGCAGTTTTTGTACCTGAACATAGCATTAGCACTCTCAGCAACAGAGTGCTAATGCATCCATATCATAGCGAAATTCTGCAGAAAGTCAAATTCGCTCCCCGCTGTTGCATACGACTCTCAAGCGGGGATTCTCTTGTCCACTGCGGCGTGGTTCTTCACAGGCCACTCACATGCTTGCGCGTTTCGTATTTCCGGCTATAATAGCACGGTGTCTCGACGCCACTCTGAGCCCAGGGTGAGCAACCAAGATAGCGGGGAAAACGCAAATGAACACTGTCTTTCATCGCAATGCCTTGTTGGCCATCCTGGTCCTGGCCTTTACGATAGTTTCCTGCACCAGTCAGACGACCCCTAGTCCGTCTTTCCCACCCCCCGACAGCCCCACCAGTGCTGCGAGTGCTGTGCCTACCGTCCTGCCTGAGGAGAGCCCCACGGCTACGCCAGAGGAGCCGGCAGCCACGCTCAAGGCGCTCACCCCAGCTGAACCGACAAACACACCCACGCTGGTCGTGGCCGCGGCAGCCCTTGTCAACGGCCAGCCGATCGAATTGGAGGGATATGAAGCTCAGGTTGCCCTGGCAGTAGACTCACTCAGCCAGCAACAGAGCTTTGACCAGAACACCGAAGAAGGCAGAGTCGCACTTCTCCAGCTCCGACGTCAGATACTGGATGCGATGATTGATCAAGTCTTGATTGAGCAGGCAGCTGCCCGTGAAGGGATTTCCGTCTCCGAGGAGGAGGTACAAGCAGAGATCACGCTGCTGATTGGAGATGATGTAGCCAAGTTCGAAGAATGGCTCAGCGCCAATGGCTTGACCCGTGACAGCTTCAAGGTTCAATTGCAGCAGCAGCTGCTCAGCGCCGCGTTCCAGGAGCACGTGGTGGGCCCTGTGCCTCCTGCAGTGGAGCAGGTGCACGCCCGACATATCCTGGTGATGAGTGAAGCCGAGGCCATGGACGTTCTTATCAAGTTGCGTTCCGGCGAGAGCTTTGCTGACCTGGCCAAACAATACTCCCTGGACAAGGGCAGCAGTGATGCCGGAGGAGACTTGGGCTTTTTCCCGCGTGGCGTCATGCCGCCAGAGCTCGAAGCGGTGGCCTTTGCACTGTCCCCAGGTCGGACCAGCGGGGTGGTGCGCACTGACTTTGGGTATCACATCATTGAGGTGCTGGAAAAGGATCCCGCCAGGCAAATGCCGGACGAAATGATGCCCGCCTGGAGGCAGAGCACATTCCTGCGGTGGCTGGAGACGGAGAGACAAACAGCCGAAATCCAGTACCTTGTCCCCGTGGAGTAGGAGATAGAACGCATGCCAAAGCTCGCTATCACGGGGAAGGGAGGCGTGGGCAAGACCACGCTCTCGGCACTGCTGGCGTACACCTACGCAAGCGAGGGCAACAAGGTTCTGGCTATCGATGCCGACCCCGACGCCAACCTGTCCTCCGCCTTGGGACTGTCCAAGGAAATCACAGAACGGATCACCCCTATTGCCCAGATGGACGATTTGATAGAGGAACGTACCGGCGCTCGGCCTGGGACGAGTGGTGGCTTCTTCTCCCTCAATCCCAGGGTGGATGACATCCCAGATCGGTTCTCGGCAACCCATCGGGGGATCAAACTCTTGGTGCTGGGCACGGTGGGGCGCGGTGGAGGTGGTTGTATCTGTCCCGAAAGTGCACTGCTCAAGAACCTGGTGCGCCACCTCTTTGTCGGCCGTACGGAAGTCATCATCCTGGACATGGAAGCAGGTCTGGAACACCTGGGGCGGGGTACCGCCAGTGCCGTAGACGCTTTCATCGTAGTGGTGGAACCGGGGCAACGCAGCCTGCAGACTGCTCAGGCTATCAAGCGGCTGGCTGCGGACATCTGGATTCATAAGGTCTATGTAGTGGGCAACAAGATACGCAATGAACAGGACAAGGCATTCATCCGTGAGCGGCTGCCAGGCGATGAACTGCTGGGGTTCTTGCCCTTTAGTGAGAAAGCGATCGAAGCGGATATGAAGGGCATCGCCATCTTCGATGCAGACGAGAAGCTGGTCGCAGAAGCCGGGAGAATTAAGGACAAACTGGACAAGTTGCCAGTTTCCTGAGCAGGTGGGACGGCGTTGGAAATCTAGTAGAAGCTGGCTGTTTTCTCCGTCGGTGGAGCGTCGCGTGCTGGCAAGAAGCGTCGCTGACACCACGGAGGGGGATGCATGGAGATCATCTGGTACGGTCATTCCTGTCTTAGGCTGAAGACAAGGGGGGCAATCGCGGTCACGGATCCCTGTGGCAAAGATGTTGGATACAATGTCCCGCGAATGCTTGCCCACATCGTTACGGTCAGCCACGACCATCCTGACTACAACAACTGTGCCCTGGTGCGCGGCGACCCAAAGGTGATCAGCGGCCCTGGCGAATACGAGGTTAAAGGGGTCTTCATCACCGGTATTGCCACGTATCTGAAGAAGAGCAAGGGATCAGAGCGCCTGAAGAACACAATCTATCTCTTCGAGTTTGAGGACCTCACGGTCTGTCACCTCGGCAACCTCGACCATGTACCCTCACAAGCAAAGCTGCAGGCACTTAGCGGTGTGGATGTCCTGCTCGTCCCTGTGGGAGCCATGACAACCATAAACGCCAACCAAGCCGCAGAAGTGATCGGGTTGCTCGAGCCCAGGATCGTGATACCGATGCATTACAAGACCAAGGCGGTGAAGACGAGGTTGCAGCCGGTAGCGAAGTTCTTGAAGGAAATGGGCCTGCCCGAGAAACCCAGTCTCCGTGACAGCCTGGAAGTCAGCAAGAGTAGTCTGCCATCAGAGACCCAGGTAGTCGTACTGAACTACAAGGAATGATTGTGAAGGCACATGACAGTGTGGTGGAGGCAAGAGCAATGAATCGATCACTCACCAGACAGCTGCTCCTTTGGGGTGCAATCGCCCTCGTCTTTGTCTCCCTTGCTGGCTGTGGTGGAAGCACTCCCGTTCCCTCTGTGGAAGGTGACCCAGAAACCCATCTGGAACAGGGACGTCAGTACCTGGAACAAGGCAAGATTACAGAAGCCATTGCCGAATTTGAGGCAGTGATCCAGCTGGATCCTGGTTCTGTGGAAGGGCACTTCCGTCTCGGGAACGCCTATTTCCAGCAGGGCGACTTGCCGAGAGCTGCCAAAGAGTTCGAAGCCTCGCTGGAACTGGAGCCCGACAACGTAGACGCACGTTCCAATCTGGGGGCCGTTTACTACGAGCAGGGGCAGTTTGGCAAAGCGGAAGAGGAGTTCGGACGAGCCATTTCTCTGAACCCAGATGATGCCGACATACACTATAACCTTGGTGCAACCTATGTACAGCAAGCCAAGTATGACCCTAGCATAGCTGAGTTTCGGGAGGCATTGCGGCTGAACCCCAACCTGGCACGCGCTTACTTTGGTCTAGGCAACACCTACAAGCTGCAAGGCAAGAAGCAAGAGGCCATCGAGGCCCTGGAAAAGTTCCTGACCATGAGTGATGATGCCCAATTGCAGGCAATCGCCGAATCGCTGCTTGCAGAGCTGAAAGCCCCGTAGGCCCATTGGGCTGTGCGGTTGGAAAGCAACACTCTCAGTGCGCTAGCATCCTTTCCCCGTGGTGCGACGAGGGTCGCGGGCAAGTAGCTGTGATCGTCAATCCCTGGCGCGACAGCCTGGACAGCAGCCTTGAATCCCGTTTCCGGGCTGCCCACAGCCACGATCTGATGCCGCTCCTGCAGTTCCCAAAGAGCCACGAGCTCCGCCGACTGGATTGACCACAGCCAGGTCGAGAACGGGCCCCATGATGTACTCAACATCTTCCACCACCGAGGATGGAAGAAGCGAGGAAACTCAATGAGCGAAAAGTATCATAGCATCGAAGCGCTCCAAGTCCTGAGATCACTGAATTCCTCTGAGAAAGGCCTGACGGAGGAAGAAGCGCAGAGAAGACTTGAACAATACGGCTTGAACGAGCTCAGGAAAGAAAGGGGGATCACTGCCCTTGAGATCTTTTTCAACCAGTTCAAGAGCTTGTTGGTGATCATCCTGATCGTTGCGTCCGGCATCTCATTCATCCTGGGTGAGACCACAGATGCCGTCATCATTGCCGCCATACTCATTCTGAATGCCGTACTAGGCTTTGTTCAGGAGTACAGAGCAGAGAAGGCAATAGAAGCACTGAAGAGGCTTGCCGCTCCCAGAGCAACAGTTGTGAGAGACGAGCAGGAGGCCGTAGTTCCAGCCCGAGACGTTGTCCCAGGCGATATCCTGCTGTTCGAATCCGGCGATCGCATTGCGGCAGATGCGAGACTGCTCGAAGCGATGAACCTGAACATTGAGGAAGCACTGCTTACGGGTGAGAGTGTACCCTCGGCCAAGATCGTCGAACCTCTGCCGGAAGACACAGCCTTGGCCGATCGCGAGAACATGGCATACTCCGGAACGGTGGCGACCTACGGCCGGGGCGTGGGAGTGGTTGTGGCCACCGGGATGGAGACCGAATTCGGGAAGATCGCCGAGCGGATCCAGGAAGTGAGAGAGGAGCCTACGCCTCTTCAGTTGAGGCTGAGGTCCCTTGGAATCGCGCTTGCAGTTCTTGTCTTGGCGATCAGCGCACTGCTGTTCGCCTTCGCCATCTTTGAGGGTGAGCCAATCCTCGAGAGCTTTATTCTTGCGGTCGCCCTGGCCGTCTCGGCTGTTCCAGAGGGCTTGCCGGCGGTGGTCACGGTAGCCCTCGCATTAGGGGTTCGAACGATGTCGAATAGAAATGCCATCGTCCGCCGACTGGCGAGCGTCGAAACGCTGGGCAGTACCACCGTGATCTGCTCTGATAAGACAGGCACCCTGACCAAAGATGAGATGACCGTCACGCGGGTTTTCATCAACGGCGAGTGCTGTCTAGATATCAGCGGCACCGGGTACGAACCGAACGGCAAGTTCTCCAGGAATGGCAACACGGTTGATCCAGAGAAGCAAAGTGGGTTGTGGCCTTTGCTGAGGATAGGCACCCTGTGCAATCATGCTTCGTTGGGCAACGCTGAGGGATGGTCAGTGGTCGGTGATCCAACAGAAGGCGCTCTGCTGACACTGGCCGGCAAGGCTGGAATCTGGAGAGAGGACCTGCTGAAGGAGAACCCGCTGATTGCCGAGATACCCTTTGACTCTACCAGAAAGCGGATGACAACAATACACGAGGCAGACGGCCGTAGGATGGCGTACGTCAAGGGCGCTCCGGAAATCATGCTGGAGTTGTCGAGCTTTGTGCACGAAGACGGACAGATCAGGGAGCTGAACGCGGAAGACAGGGAATGGTTCCAACAGACGGTTGCGGACATGGCATCAGACGCACTGCGCGTTCTCGCACTTGGCTACCGGGAGATCCCGCCTGGTACGGAGTTTAGCTCTGAAGAAGTGGAACAAGACCTCATTCTTGTGGGAGTGGTCGGCATGATCGACCCTCCCAAGCCAGGGGTCAAAGAGGCAATCGCCACCACCAAGAAAGCTGGCATCAGGCCCGTTATGATCACGGGCGATCATGACCTGACAGCCAGGGCAATTGCCGAGGAAATCGGGATGCTGGAAGAAGGCGGCCGGGTCGTCACCGGAGTCGAGCTCGACCGAATGAGCCAGCAGGTGCTAGACGCAGAAGCTGAGGACATCGCCGTCTTTGCCCGGACATCCCCTGAACATAAAGTGAGGATCCTCGAGGCTTTGCAGAAAAAGGGGCACGTCGTTGCCATGACCGGAGATGGGGTCAACGATGCACCTGCAATCAAAGGGGCGGACATCGGGATCTCAATGGGCATCAAGGGAACC
>SMTZ1_10004125_pt1 | contig 34395 bp, 22 predicted proteins | sample DeeMarSWOR136_30_FD_25667 | JGI IMG/M metagenome (IMG submission 25667)
GGATGGTTACCCATTCCGAGATGTGGCATCACTACGTGCCTGAATCGGGCAACTGGCACGACGGGACTTTCACCCGCTGGATTGCAGCCTTGTCCACCGCTCCAAATCCCTGTTGTCACAAATTTTTTAGAGGCATCTTCGTTACGACATATCAGCCAAGTTTCGTAGCCTATACCTAAAAGAATTATATGATTTATACATTTCATTTTATCCGTCTACTTAATCCTATATTAGCGAAAATTTTTCAAAAAATATTTGTATTTTCGCAAAAAATTGACATTTATTCGGACTTGATATAGGCAAAATTGACATTTGTGAAGACAAAATGGTGGCAAGATGTCACATGAAAATCAGGATGTTTTCCAGTTCCTGAAAAAGGTGACTTTTCGAAGGATTCTGACATTTTGCACGCACCAAAATGAGGTCATTTTGGATTAATCAATCGTTGCTCATTCGCACTGGTTAGCTGTTGAGATCCGCTTGGTAATACTTGCCGTCGATTCTGTTTGAAGGCTTTCATTCTGCCACTTTCATGACAACTCTAAAGCCCGTATGCGTGTATTGATATGAAGCAGGCGCACTGCTCCGCGCCGCACATCGACATGCCGGTGCAAAACTATTCCATCCTCCTCCGCGAATCACATGAGCCTTACCGGTCTCTGGACCGACCGGATCGACCACGCCTTCTGTCGGATAGTCAGACGCATAAAAGTCGCTGCACCATTCCGCTACATTGCCATGCATATCATAGAGTCCCCAGCTATTGACCGTCTTTGTCCGGACCAGATGTGTCGCACCGTCGCTGTTGCCATCATAGAAGCCCATTTCATCGAGCCTACCCGTACCAGAAAAATCGTCCCACCTCTCGTCAGCTCGACAGGCATATTCCCATTCGGCCTCCGTGGGCAGCCTGTATTTCTTTCCCTCTTTTTCTCCGAGCCGTTGACAGAACTCCACTGCCTCATTCCATGACAGTTTCTCTACCGGCAGGTTTTCGCCTTTATGCTCGCTGCGATTGTACCCCATTATGGAAAGCCACTGCTTCTGCGTGACCTCTGTCACGCCGATCAAAAACGGCTCACTCAGCCGAACCGGGTGCTGATGCTCGTCATATTGACGCATCTGGTCATAGACTGCACTTCCCATTATAAACTGCCCCGCGGGAACATACGCTAATTGCATGCCGATTGAATTTGTAATAGTTTCTCCCGGTTCATGCAATTTCTCTGCATTCAGCACCCATGTTGGCGAAGCGGGATCATCCGTTTCACCGACGCCCCAGAATCCGCCGCTGAGAATAATGTAACTGCCCACGACACCGCCAGCCACACCACCGCCCCCACAACATCTCGGTCTGGGCAAGTCTGGAAGCCCGAAGAACCTCTCTCTCTTCATATCAAAATAGCTCGCTACCGTGGTTCTCTCGTAGTTGGACTGCCCCCCACAGACAAACAACTTCTCTCCGTGAACCGCGCTGCTGGTGCACTGCGTAAGAAAAAATACTCTTGTTTGAATCCGTGGAATATCGATCTTTCTCCAGCTATCACCCTCAATGTTATAGCAAAGCACACCATCTGTCCAACCGTAATCGTTCATATCATGGAATCCCGTCTCATACGAAGCTCCGTGCACAATATAGATATTCCCTGCATAAGTCCCCGGTGCGGCATAGCACGCACCCTCAGGCGCATAGGCCAGCCGCTCATAGCTGTCTCTGTCCGGATCAAATCGATAAAAATTCCTGAAATTCTCCACAACGCCCTTCGGCGTCATATCCAACCGCTGATAACCAAGACCAACGTAAATATAATCTCCCACCGTCAAAGCAATACCGTTCATCGTCTTGACTGGCAGATCTTTTATGGCTGTCCATCTGTCATTTGCAGGATCATATCTCCAGGCCTTGTCCGTCGAGACTGCGCCGCTCCGCATCCCCCCGAATACATACACCTTGTCACCATGTACCGCCACCATAGGCCAACCAAGCTCGATTGGCATATCAGCTAACTTCGACCACGTATCCGTCTTATAGTCGTACACCTGAATCTTTTTCGATGTTATGGTCCAGTCAGAAGTCTCACAGCCTCCGATGTTGTAGAGCCTGTCCTTCACGACCGCACCACCATGGCCATACACGTGCTGTGGAATGTCTGCCCTTATTTCCCACTTAACCGCTAATGCCTTCTCTATAGGGACAACTAACACAAGAATCGCACATATAGCAAACGCTGTCTTCCTCATTGATAACTGCCTCCAACTCATTCAGAGTCTATGCCTTCAATTGCTTCACGACATCTGATTCAAGCTTTTCATTTTCCTGAATCATTTCATTCCACGAAACTTCACGCCTCTTGTAGGAACCGATGCGACCGAGTATCGAGGCCAGATTGCTTCGTACACTCGGCGCCACCGTCGGGTTGGCAAACTGGGCATTGGTGACATTATTATAGAACTCGGCAATGTTGACCGCCGTGCCCTCCGGATACAGATTGCCCGTTTGTCCTCCCTTATAAGGATTACTTCCACGAATGGAAACATTCCCGCCGTAGTGCGTATCGATAGTTCCTTTCAGACCATAAATTCGACATCCTACGTCACCGTATCCCTCACCGAACTGTTTCGCATTGACCAGTACCGGCACATTTCCTGGAAACCGGTAAACTATCGCAAAGCAATCCCAGATGTCACCATGTTTGTAGTATTTCCGTCCGCCGGTACCGTAAGAACTGACAGGATCAGCATCAAGTATCCACGTAGCCACGTCGATCGTGTGTATGCACTGTTCGACAAGTATGTCACCGGAGAGTACCTTGTCCATGCCCCATGCCTTGAGTTTCGCCTCGGGATTATTTGGATTGGCTTCGAGGAAATGTTCGACGGGATTCCAGCTATTCCACACATCCCCGCCGTTAAAACACGCCTCGCCGAAACCTATCCGCCCAATGTCACCGTAATGAACGCGTTTGACCGCTTCACGATAAAAGTTATTCGCTCGCGTCTGGAAGTCTACGAAAAAGCACTGCTTTTTAGATGTTGCCTTTTGGCCGGCCTCGGCAATAGTTTTACAGCCCGGCACATCAACCGCGATTGGCTTGGCACATATTACATGCACCCCCGCATCCACAGCCGCCGCAGCCTGTTCAGGATGAAAATAGGGGGGACTCTCTATTGCTACCACATCAGGCTTCTGATCCAGTAGTCTCTTGTAGCCCGATAGCGTTGCGTAACAATTTGTCCTTGCAACACCATGCTTATTACCAAGCTCAACGGCCCTCTCCTGGAAGTAATCCGCGGCCGCCACAATCTTGTACCCGCCGTGCTTGGCGAATATATCCGCAATCCATTTGCCACGCATCCCGCAGCCAATAATCCCAAGTCTAATTTTAGAACTCGCCTCGGTGCCACGTACCAGGGCTGGTCTGATGATAGTGAATGACATTGCCGCTGCCCCTGCACCTGCCATGAATTTACGACGCCCGATTTGTTGTTCTATCTCATCCGCAGCCGAATCTACGTATTTCACTGCCATGATACAACCTCCCTTCTAATCGAACACACACAAGCTTAACAATTTTCTCACTCGCCTATGCCTCCTCATGATTGTACAGTGGTAACTAAATTTAATCTGGCAGGCATAACGGATGACAATACTATGATGATTAAGAATAACTGTCAAGCTACTTGTTGGGAAACAATTACTTCCAGCGTTTTTTCGGGGGCTTTAGGCCAACACAGAAGCATCCAGAGATATAGTCGTTAAACAGCAGGTTCAGTGATGATTTGCTCAATTGAGCATTGATGAGCCAAGATATGTTGCAGATTGTTGGCGGATGGATTACAATTGCTACCGCCCGCATAGCAGCCTGGATTATATGGCTCCGGCGGCATTCGCTGTGATATGTCTTGAGCAAGGCTCCGGTTCCCTCCACCTTACTCAAGTCAAGGAGAATTGTTGTGAAGTACTCTCATGACGGCTCGACCAATAGAAGGGAGCAAGTCACATTAGTGTCTGTTGATTTTTTATTCTCTGAGTTGCCGTCTTGAAAGTACAACATGTACGAAAAAATATGGGAAATCCAAGCTATTAGTGGAGTACGCAATGACTAATAGAATACTCTCTTTAATATTGTTGTCATGGGTTTTATCACTCGACGTTCTGGGTCAGATTCCCGAGGGATTCGTGTTTATCAAGGGTGCCCAGTACGAAGGTGGTCGCATTCATGTAGAGGACTTTGAAATGTTGGACCACACCGTTACCAATGCCGAATACCGGGCCTTTGTGGATGCCACTGGGCATGCTGCACCATTACATTGGCAAAACGGGCAGGTCCCGGTTGGCAAGGAAGAGTACCCTGTAATTTTTGTCAATCGCCATGATGTCCGGCACTACCTGCAATGGCTCACGGATCAGGATGACCGCGTGTACCGGTTGCCAACGGCCGTGGAGTTTAGACATGCAGCCTACGGCGGCCTGGACCGTCCTCGCTATCCGTGGGGTAATGATAAACCGGCAGATCAGGCTAATTACAACGCGCACGGATCACGGCGATTTGATGCCTGGCAGGAGTATCTGTGTCCAGCTAAGTGGGGCCGGACCAACGGCTATGGCTTGTACTGTATGGCAGGCAATGTATGGCAGATGGTACTGAACCGATATGATCCGGCCACCCAAAAATGGATCTATCGCTTAGAGGAACCCGAGTTCAAGGGGCAGAGTGTGATGGGCGGCTCGTGGGCACGAGGTGCAGCCTATCTGCGCTGCGGGTACGGTGTGGGAATGCAAGCAGGTCTACGACATCCTGACTTAGGATTCCGACCTGTGCGGGAACCCCAAGGGGACGATTGGCGTGTGCAGATTCGGCGTGTGTGCGCGGTATCAAGCAATAATGGTGAAATTGCTCTGAGCTGGGGATTCCTTCGGGGCGATGCCCAGGATGTTCGGTTTCATGTGTACCGAGCATCGGATCGAAACCACGGTGGGCAAAGAATTACCCAGGTTCCCCTTAGTGGGATAACGTATTTTACAGATACTGGATTAAAGCCGGGAAGGAGATACCAATACTATGTGCGCCCGGTGGATACAAAGGGCCGGGAACTGCGACGTTCGGAATGGGTAGGTGCCGATGCTAAAGATGTAGGAAATCCACTCATTGCCACCTATACTCCCATTTGCAAACCCGGTTCCCTGGTTCCGATCTTTGGTGACTTGAATGGTGATGGCGCCTTGGACTGTGTGATCCGTATGGACAACGGCAATCGTGAGATGTCACAGGATTCAGGCGTGCCCGTACAAATGGAGGCCTTTACCTCGTACGGACGTTCCCTTTGGCGTAAGGACATCTGCTTTCACGACCACTGTTACGGCAGTGCTAACAATGTGCCCTTCAATGTCTGGGACATGGACGGTGACGACAGGGCAGAAGTCATTACGCGCCTGCAAATCGGTGACGCGGTCTATGCAGCGATTCTGGATGGGATGAGCGGCCATGTGAAACACAAAACGCCTTGGGTACCGATTGCCACCGATCACCAGGGCTCGTCCACGCGAATTCACCTCTCCATTGCCTATCTCGATGGGAAGCATCCGGCCGTAGTAACCCAGAGTGGTTTGTATGAGAACGAGATCTTCACGGCTTATGATGCCCAAATGAATCAAATGTGGCAGTTCAAGAGTTTCAGCCAAACAAGCGGCAGTGGTGGGCACAAGATTGAAGTGGCTGATGTTGATGGGGACGGGAAACAGGAGGTATTTGACGGGACCACATGCATCAACCATGACGGGTCGCTGCGCTGGTCCCTTTACCGGCAACATCCCGATATTGTCTCGATTCACGACCATCTGCCGAAACGACCAGGGTTGGAGGTTTTTTATATTGTAGAATCGAGTATGCATGCGGGTGTCTATATGGTGGACGCGAACTCAGGGGAGATCATTTGGAAACTCAACCGAGAGGATGATTCACGCTGGACCCATGGCCATCGAGGTTGGAGTGCGGACATTTGGGACGCTTCCCCAGGAATGGAGTGCGTTTCCAACCGAGCCGGTCATAATGATTATCACCTCCTAATGTTCTCGGCGTCAGGACGTTTGCTGCTGGATCCCTTTCCAAGTGGCTATACACCCGTTGAGTGGGATGGGGACGGTACGCGCGAGCTGCTGAGCGCGAACGGTGCAGCTCTCAGTAATTTCAATGGTACTGAAGCCGTGCCCGTTCCGGGTGTCAGGCCCAATCCTGTGTCGAATAGCCACCTACTCATGGTGGCCGATCTCTGTGGAGACTTCCGAGATGAGTTGATTTTAGGTTTTCGCACGCAAGAAGGAAAGGATGCCGTAGGTATCGTCACTGCATCAAAGCCTGTGGGTAAGCGATACTTGGCGGCCTGGGAGGACCTTGATTATCGGCTATGGGTGGCTCGCAACCGCGGTGGTGGTTATGCCTCTATCTATGACCGGGAACTTCAACCAGGGAATTAAAGTCAATTTCCGTGCATGTTGGGTGGAATACCTATATCCATATGGCAAAAAGACTGAATCGTTCCCTTTAAGCTGGCTGTTCAGGACACACATATCATCCTCGAAGCCTCTCTGCTCTACTGAGCCATCACTCGGTTCCGGAATTCTCGGGAAACTGCCTTGTATATAAGTATATAAAAAAGACGAGAGTGGACTCATCTTTATAAAATCTGCTACACCCGCGGCATGCCTGGCTTCGGAACCGGCCGGATAGAACCATCCCACGCGGCAATATCTGGAGGTGTCAGTTGGAGGTCGGAGTTTAGAATTTCGTCCCACGTTACATGTTTGCCTGTGTATGCCGACTCACGTCCCATAATGGCGGTTAAGGTCGATTCACACAAAAAGCGGGTGTCATTTACAATCTTGCCGCGTCGGAGTGCCGTGATAAAATCGATATGCTCCTGGAGGTGGCCCTCATGCTGTTCCGGGTGTTCTCTGAAAACCTTGGCATTTTCACCCGTGATATAGGCGTTGCGGCCGACCAACGAAGCAAAGCCCTTCGTTCCAACAATCTCCTCTCCAATCTTCGGGTCAGTCCCTTTGATTTGGCGGCACATGCTGGTCATGCGAATACCGTTTTCATATTCGAACTCGACTGTGAAGTGATCGTAGATATTGCCACCGCGGGCTGTGTGATACTGTCGCCCTCCCATTCCATAAGCCTTAACCGGATGAGCCTGCATAATCCAGTTGCACCTGTCAAGGTTATGGACGTGCTGCTCGACGATGTGGTCGCCGCAGAGCCAGTCGACGTGGAACCAATTGTGGAAATGGTAATCAGGAAGTGACATCCCGCTTTCACGTTCGCGATACCAGATATCCCCTGTGTTGAAGTAGGCGTAAAGGGCCTTCACGTCCCCGAGTTCACCGCTATGAACGGCTTTGACAAGGTCGGCGTAATGAAATACGTGGCGGCCGTTGAAGCCGGACAACAAACCGATTCCCTTTCGCTTCATTTCGTCCTCGAGAGTGAGTATTCGGCGCACACCCGGCGGATCGGTGGCACATGGTTTCTCTGCGAAGATATGAACGCCTTTCTTGACTGCATATTCAATATGTTCCGGCCGGAAGCCCGGAGGCGTGCAAAGCAGAACATAGTCAATGCCGGAGTCGATCACTTTCTTATAGGCATCTAAACCGGCAAAGCAATGGCTACGTTTCACTTTGAGACTGTTTTGAATCGCTTTGTTGTCTCTTTTGAGTTTCGACAACCTGGCAAGGCTTTTCTCGACTTTTGCCATAAAAATGTCGCCCATTGCCACTATTTCAACATTCGGGCCAGCCATCATCGCATCTCGGGCGGCCCCGGTACCGCGGCCCCCGCAGCCTACAAGTCCGACGCGGATTCGGTCGTTGTTTGCCCCGTATGCATGTGTGGCAACGGAGAATCCTGCCAGAGCGGTGACTTGGGTGCTGGTCTTGAGAAAGCGACGACGTGTCATTGTATATTTTTCTGGTTTCATTGGTAGGTGCCTTTCTTTTTTAAGCTAATTATTGTCATCTTTTAAAAATAACTGATAAGAAATCGTTTTTCAGGCGGTACGAGCATGGGCCCGTTGAGACCACCTGAAGAGGCGTTTTCATGATGGAGATTATAGCAAGATTAATCCAAGGTAGGATTTCAGGCAGTCCTTTGCCGGTCGTTTGGGTGAACATCTCTACTTCATCAAAATTCCCTGGCCCATACCTTATTGTAGCCCAAATAAGCAACTTGGTCCCTGATCTTCTTGTATCACCAGCGGGAATTCTCTTCTTTGAATCGAATGATGAGATTTATATCCACACACCTCCTCTTTTGCGCAAATGGCTGACATCTTGAGAGAGTTGTCAGCTCATTCTTATTCCAAAAAGAATTACATCATCAATATATTTATTTTTCATCCGTATACACCATCCGATTTTATCTTTAAAATGTTTGTATTTTCGCAAAAAATGAGACTGTAGCAAGATTACAGATTTTGCCGCTTGGCGGGCATCTGTTGTCTGCGGTTGAATTGCGGCAATAAACCCAGTTTAGTGTTTGGATCGGCGCCAATCGAAATCCGGAAGGTGCTATTTAACAACTTGAGTGTTGTATAAGTCATTGTTTTTAAGTGCTTCACATATTATTTGCTCTGTAAAGCTGCTATATTTTCCAAAAAATTGACATTTATTCGGACTCGATATCGGCAAAATCAACATTTGTGGAGACAAAATGGAGTGTGTGCCAAGGAAAGCTACTGTGAGCCAGCCGGACAATCCAGCCTGGTCAAAGGTTAGCCACCAAGGCAGAACGGAACTTAATGTATATTGAGGTAACGAGATATGCAAGGCTTAAGGAAAGATGAACGGTCAGCCATAACGAAAGTGAAGGTTTTCAGCCCCGAAATATGTCTTGTTGCATTGGGCCAAGGGTTTCTCCATTTGGAAGCCGGTAGCGCTGCACGCGATAAAGGGCGAGTGTGTCAGCGACGTGCCGGGGTCGGAGTCCATGGCGGGTCGTTCGATGGAAGTTTTTCACCGCCTCACCTTCTTACGAAGGCGGTGAAAAACTGGTACAACGACGAATCAGAGAGTTGCATATGAGTTTCCGGGAATGTGGATCATGAATGATTGCCAGACTTGATGAATAAAGATCATTGTGCACTCTGTGGTTACTTGAAAGCTACCAGACTGTAGGCGTGTCGGATTGGAGAGCGTCACCGCTTTTGACCGCCTTCGCTGCCCAATGGTCGGCTCGAGACGAACCGAAGGCTCTGCCTGACCGTGTCAACGCGGCAGAGCGAACGATGGGGTGCCCTTCAAAGAAAAAGTTGGGTTGACAGGGAAAATTGTTTTGACTTTTGGCTCTTCATAGGCGTGAGGGACATTGATGTTCTTTCACATGGCAGAATATTGTGACACTCCTCAATCGAAAGAGGGGAGAAACCGGGAACACAAAGCATGCCTAAATGAGAGAGCTATATTACGTCTACTCGACCATGATGTCACTTGGAAATCAGGGGGTTTTCCAGATTCTGAAACCTGTGCCGATTGGGTGTTACTACTGCAAAGAATAGCCGAAAAATTTGAATTTATGAAGAGTCGGGTGGTCAAGGTCTGTGCAAAAGCAGGGATTGAAAGAACGCAGAACCATTAAAAGACGTCTTGTTATCAAAAGTTTCGTAAAAAATTGAGATTTGCTCAGTTTTTGGGTAATCAATGTAACGAATTTATGTTTTTGGCGTCTATATATTATGAAGGCCTGAGTGGCAGTGATTAAATTATAGGAAATTAGTTTATTAACCGTTTAAATTGGAAATATCAGATTATAAAATATTGGTGCTTTATTTTATGAAGAAAGAGGTAGGATATGTTTGAAATTCGAAATACTCCCAACCAACATGGGATCGAACAATGTGGTGGTATGTTAACGGACTTCGTAGTCCTGGTTATTGAGTCGAAAGGAGACCTAAGATGAAACGATATTCACGCCGCCGATTCTTGTCCACGACTACCGCCGGAACAATGGCAGCGTTTCTCGGCGGTTATGTGGAGTCGGCCAGTTCGTCACCGAACGATCAGATTACCGTCGCTCTGATTGGGATTAACGGCATCGGGATGTCTCACGTTCGGCAGATTGCTGCCAATCGCTTAGCTCGAGTCGTCGCTTTGTGTGACGTCGACGATGCGGTTTTAGCTCGCGGAGTCCGTAGGGTCAAAGAGGCAACCGGCAACACGCCGCAGACGACACGCGACTACCGCAAGATCATTGACGACAAGTCGATCGACGCAGTGGTCATCGCTACCCCCCACCATTGGCATTGCCCGATCGCTGTGCCCGCGCTCTTGGCAGGAAAGGATGTTTATGTCGAGAAGCCGGCGAGTCACGTGTTTCAAGAAGGCCGCTTGCTCGTGGACGCCGCCCGTAAGAACGGGCGGATTGTTCAACATGGAACACAAATGCGGTCGAGCCGGGTGACAGCGGAGGCGGCCGAGGTCCTGAAGTCGGGGATCTTGGGCGACATCAAAATCGCGAAAGCGTGGAATGTACAAGATCGCGGCTTTGCCAAGCCGGTGCCAGACAGCAGTCCGCCGGCGGGAGTCGACTACGATCGCTGGCTGGGGCCGGCAAAAAAACGTCCTTTCAACCGGAATCGCTTTCATGGAACCTGGCGGCTGTTCCGCGAATACGGCAACGGTGACTTCGGCGACGATGGTGCTCATGACCTGGATATGGCGGCATGGGCATTAGGTGTTACGGAGCATCCGGTGCGGATCACGGCTCACGGTAGCAATGTGAAACCGCCCGGCTACCGCGAGTTTCCCGATAACATGAACGTCTCGTTCGAGTTCGCCGACGGCCGCGTGTTGATTTACGAGGACCGACTCTTTACGCCCTACGGAATGCACGGCGTCGACAGCGGCAACGCATTCTATGGTACTAACGGTTACATGATCTTCTCTCGGCGTGGATTCTTTCGCACATATCTGGGCAGGAATGAAAAACCTGGACCTAAATCGGGTCAAAGCCGTCGCAAGGGTGTTCAGTTGCCGACACACATGGAGGATTTCTTGAACTGTGTGCGAAACCGCAAGCCAACCAAAGCGACCGCCGAAATAGCTCATCGCACAGCTGCTTTGATTCATCTCGGCGAGATAGCTTATCGCACGAAGACAGTTTTGGAATTCGATTCGAAAACCGAGACGATTACTAACAGCAAAGAAGCGCATGCGATGTTAACGAAAGAGTATCGCAAGCCTTATGGCCTCCCAGAGAGGGTCTAATACAATGTGTTCCACAGAGGGTCTAATACAATGCATTGCTTCAAGGCTTTCTTACTTTCCGTGACGGTCCTGGTGGCCACAACGAGTTCGGGCGCGAAGCACGTCGCGTTCACCGATCCAGAGAAGACGGGTCCTGATTTTAAAGTGCAGGGCGAATACGTCGGCAGAATTGGCGGAGAACTGCCGGTCGGCGTCCAGGTGGTCGCACTTGGCAAGCACGAATTCCAAGGTGTCATTTACAGCGGTGGGCTACCGGGAGCCGGCTGGAATGAAAGCATGGTGTTTCACATCAAGGGCAAGACTCACGATGGTGAGACGAACTTTCACGGGATTCACGGTGAACGCTTGATGTTTCCCAATGCAAACTTCCGGGGTTCAATCCGTGATGGCGTCTTCACTGGCGAAGCCCAAATGTTTCGAAACCGATTGGAAGACGTGACCTTTCGCCTAACGAAAGTTCACCGAAGTTCACCGGCCTTGGGAAAGCGGCCGCCTGAGGGTGCGATCGTGTTGTTTGACGGCTCGAGTACGGAGGAATGGCGGGATGGTCAAATCATCGATGATCACCTGCTTGACGTTGGCACAACCTCCAAGCGGAACTTTGGCAGCGTCTTCATTCATCTTGAATTCTGTTGTCCCTTCATGCCGACAGCCCGCGGCATGCAACGGGGCAACAGCGGCATCTACGTGAAGGCCGAATGGGAAGTCCAGATCATCGATTCCTTTGCTTGGCATCACGAGAACCGCAAATTCGAACGGCTCTCAAAGTTTGGACGTTGCGGCGGGATTCACGAGATGGTTGGCCCACGTATCAACATGTCATTCCCGCCGCTTACGTGGCAAACTTATGACATTGAGTTCACGATGGCCAAGTTTGACGACTCTGGGAAGAAGATCGCACCCGCCATGATGACGGTTCTTCACAATGGCGTCGTGATTCACGACAAGTACGTCTTGCCGCCGGTCCCGCCTGAAGAAGCTGACTCGCAAAGCAAGGAACGAGCAAAGGGGCCGATCTTTCTGCAATACCACGGCAACCCCGTGCGGTATCGCAACATTTGGGTTGTCGAACGGGAGTGATCGGCAATCCCAACCCTTTCGGCATAGCGTGTCTGTTCGGGTACCTGTGCCCACAAAAAATTACATCTGGCAGATACCGGCCTAGCGCGTCGATCATAGCAGATGCTCCAAACTTATCTTCAACAGCTAAAAATGCTGCAAATCCACGCCGACACCGTGGGGTACGATAGAATATTGGAGATTTTGATTTATCCGTAATAAAATGTATAGTATATTAACTTGAATTGACATATTCGTAATATTTACACTTAAGAGTGAGTGTGAACAGGATACAAGTTGGACTTATTGAGGACTGCGCCGAACATGCAGAGGATTACAGATACGTCCAAGATACTTATAGCCGATGACCAAGCGGATGTGCTCAAAGCACTTCGTCTGCTGCTCAGACCGGAAGGATACGAAATAAAGACGGCCTCATCCGTTGACGAGATCATCGATGCGGTCAATAGCAATGATTTCAACGTTGTCCTGATGGATCTTAATTATATTCGGGGCGAAACTTCGGGCAGGCAAGGTTTAGACTTGCTTAAGAGAATCTCTCAAGTTGATGAATCCCTGCCGGTGGTCGTCATGACTGCTTGGGGCAGTATTGAGCTTGCCGTTGAGGCAATGCGTCGCGGGGCCCGTGACTTTGTCCAAAAACCCTGGAAGAACGAGCGATTGCTATCCGTCCTGCGAACACAAGTCGAGCTGGGCCGCGCCTTGCGCGAAAGCAGAAAGCTGTCGCAGGAAATTGATTATCTCAAAGATCAAGGCCGCAAAATGCTGATCGCTGAGTCACCGGCAATGCGGCCGGTCGTGGAGACCATCGCCAAAGTGGGACCCTCCGATGCCAATGTCCTGATTACAGGAGAGAATGGCAGCGGCAAGGGCGTTGTGGCTCAGGCTCTGTACGCGGTCTCGCCTCGCAGGAACAAAACACTGGTTACGGTCAATGCCGCAAGCGTGCCGGAGACCGTTTTCGAAAGCGAGTTGTTTGGTCATGTGGCCGGGGCTTTTACGGACGCAAAGGCCGATCGCATGGGGCGATTCCAATTGGCGGATGAAGGAACGCTATTCCTGGATGAGATTGCTGCGATCCCTGTGAATCTACAATCGAAACTGTTGCGTGTGCTGGAAAGCGGTGAATTTGAACGCATCGGTTCATCCAGAACCTGTCATGTGAATGTCCGTATCCTTTCGGCCACGAATGCTGATCTTGACCAGGAGGTTGCCGCCGGCAGCTTTCGCCAGGACTTGCTGTATCGTCTCAATACCGTCTGTATCCATGTGCCTCCACTGCGAAAGCGACCCGAGGACATCCCGCTACTGGCAGCCCATTTCCTGCAAGAATACGTTACTAAGTACCGAAAGGCGATTACCGGTTTCAGCGATGCTGCTTTGGAGGCATTTCTGGATTATCCCTGGCCGGGTAACGTACGGCAACTGGACCACGCTATCGAACGCGCTGTTCTAATGGCACAGGCGTCATTGCTGAGTCCGGCCGACCTTGGCCTGCATCCAGGCGATCCGTCGAGCCCGCATTTTGAGAACATGACGTTGGATCATGTCGAACGTTGGGCTGTCCGCAGGGCGTTTGATCTGCACGGCGGAGATATCAGCAAGGCGGCACAGGCCCTTGGTCTCAGCCGGGCGGCCTTGTACCGTCGGCTTGAGAAGTATCAGATTGAATAAAATGAGATTTGAACGGAAGATTACAGTCCTCTCCTTATCGAGCGGTCTGGTCGGTGTCCTGATGGCTCTTGTGCTGTTATGGACGGGATCTTTTCAACTCTCCTCTCAACTGAGCCTGACAATTCTTATGCTGGCCTGCTGGATAGGATTTGCCCTGACTGTCAAGAACAAGGTAGCCTTTCCCTTGCGTACGATTTTGAACATCCTGGGTGCCTTGCGCGAGGGGGACTATTCCATGCGTCTCCGAGGCGCCCGCCAGGACGATGCGATGGGTGAGCTGGCCTGGGAAGTTAATCGTTTAGTCCAGTTCTTGCAGGGACAGAGGTTCGACGTCGTCGAATCGACGGCTCTGCTACGGAAGATCCTGGCGGAGATCGACGTAGCCCTTTTCGGATTTGACTCGAGCGGTGTTTTACAGTGGGTCAATGACAGCGGTCGACGATTGCTCAAGCTGAACGATGTGAAGATAATAGGCTGTCACGCCGAGAAATTCGGACTCGATATTTGCCTCAGAGGGGCGGCACCGCGTATCGTTGATCTTTCACTTCCGGGGGGCGTGGGACGGTGGGAGCTGCGTCGCGCGACCTACCGGGAAAAAGGTCTGTCACATCAGTTGGTCTTTCTGTCCGATATGACTCGTACACTCCACGAAGAGCAACGTCAGGCATGGAGACGCCTGATTCAAATTCTGCGTCACGAGATTAACAACAGCCTGACGCCCATTCAATCCGTGGCTCAGAGTCTGCAAACGTCTCTGAGGCAAGAACCCCGCTCTCAGGGCTGGGAGGATGATGTGCGCGAGGGCTTGGAGATCATCGCTGAACGCTCCGAGGTGTTAGGAGGTTTCATTGCTTCTTATTCCAGACTGACGCGCCTGCCTGACCCGACTTTTGCTGAGATGAACGTTGAGACATGGATTCGCCATGTCGTCGGTTTGGAAACCCGCTTGTCCGTGGAGATTACCCAAGGCCCTGAGCTGACGATTCAGGCCGACCGCAGCCAGCTCGACCAGCTTCTCATCAATATCGTGTCCAACGCCGTGGAGGCCAGCCTGGAAGCCAAGTGGAAAGCGGACGAGCACGTGGCGATCACCTGGGGGATCGCCGGCTCATTTCTTGAGGTTTGGGTCGATGACGATGGACCCGGACTCGATACGACCACGGATCCTTTTGTACCGTTTTTTACGACGAAATCCCAAGGTTCCGGCATTGGTTTATCCCTGAGCCGCCAAATTGCAGAGGCTCACGGGGGCTATCTGGCGCTCACCAATCATCCGGACCGGCCAGGTTGCCGGGCGCTGTTGAGATTGCCCATCGAACGCCTGCCTGAGCACGTTCCCTGATGGTGTGAATCCGTAAGGCTCTGTCCAATATCGGGCGCGCTTTTTCTAAAATCGCACACTTAATCAAGCGTACGTGGTTGCAAATCCGCGTTTTTAACGCCAAGATGGCCGATCCTGCAATAAATCATCCTGGCACGCGACTTGTATATAAGACTCGACATGGATATACCAAGAAAATCTCGAAAAGTCAGGCGTATCGTGATCCGCGTCGTGGTCGCGATAGTCGCGTCGGTGGCCATTGCTGTGATTACTCTGGGCCTGTACCGCCTTGAACCGGCGCCGCCGTCCGTAGAGCGCCAAACACTCCTCATTGATGGTGTTAAGCGAGGCGATATCATCCTTGAGGTGCGGGGTGTGGGCACGCTCGTATCGGAAGATAGGCTCATAGTGCCCTCACGGGTTAGCGGTCGTGCATTTCGCATTTTGATTCAGGCCGGAACCCCTGTCGAGCCTAATACTGTTATTCTTGAGCTTAGCAATCCCCAGTTGGAATTGAGTTGGAAGGATGCTCAGACTGAACTCAGCTCGGCTGAGGCGCGATATAATGCTCGAAAGGCCCAACTCCTGAATCAGCAAATAGGATACGAAGCCGGTATTGCACGAACCAGAGCTGACGTCAATGATGCCAAACTCAAGTTTGAAGTGGAAAAAAAGCAATATGAGGATGGCTTGATTTCCGAGCTTACCATGAAGTTATCAAAAAGTAGCGTTGAGCAACGCGAAAAACAGTTAGAGGTCGAGGAGAGACAATTTGACGTATTCCTTAACCAGACCAAACCGGCGGAAATGTTGCTGGAAGAAGCTTCGCTTGAGCGGGCGCGGTCTCTGTATAATCTGCGAGAAGAAGAATACAAGTCATTAAAGATACGTGCCGGAGCAGCCGGTGTTCTGGCTCCGATTCAGGTTCCCATTGAGCTGGGTCAGCAGATTGGAACAGGTCAGATGGTGGCCCGGATCACGAATCCGAAGCGGCTCATGGCGCGTCTTCAAATACCTCAAGGTCAGGCTCGGGATGTACGGATTGGATTGCCCGCAGAGATCGACACATACAACGGGGTGGTATCGGGACGTGTTTCACGTATCGAGCCGACCGTCATGGAGGGCAATGTAACCGTGGACGTATCCCTGGATGGGGTGTTGCCCAAGGGAGCCCGGCCGGATTTGTCGGTGGTCGGGACGATAGAGATCGAGCAGCTCATCGACATACTCTACGTGGGCAGGCCCGTGCTCGCCTCCGCAGACAGCAAGGTCGAGCTGTTTAAGCTTATCGAAGACGGCCGATTCGCGATACGCGTCCCCGTACAGTTCGGCAAGACCTCGGTCAGTACCATCGAAGTGCTCGACGGCCTTGTTGTTGGCGATGAGATCATTCTCTCTGATGTATCCCAGTGGGATACGGAGGATAAGATACGATTGAAGTAGTTGTCAATTCACAGTTATCAGTCCGCAGCGAAAAAGACAGTTATGATTACAAACAGTAATCTGGGATCCGGAGAACAAAAAATGAAAGACTCTAACGATGCACTAATCAAGATTGAAGATCTCCACAAGGTTTTTATCACGGAAGAGGTGGAAACCCATGCCCTTTCGGGGGTGCACCTGAAGATCCAAAAAGGTGAGTACGTTTCGATCGCCGGGCCTTCAGGCTGTGGCAAGTCCACGCTGTTGTCTATCATGGGCCTGCTGGATTCGCCCACAAAAGGGGACTACTGGCTCAACGGCTCCCCAGCCGCGGAGCTATCGGCCTCGCAACGGGCGGGCATCCGTAACAGAGAGGTCGGATTCATTTTCCAGAGCTTCAACCTTATTGGGGACCTGACCGTGTACGAGAACGTGGAGCTACCCTTGACATATAGACGTATGCCCAAGGCCGAACGACAGCAACGCGCGCATACCGCCCTGGAACGTGTTGCCATGGCGCACCGCATGAAGCATTACCCCAGCCAGCTCTCCGGCGGTCAGCAGCAGCGCGTAGCTGTAGCACGCGCCTTGGCCGGCACCCCGGCGATTCTGTTGGCCGATGAGCCGACGGGGAATCTCGACTCGACCAATGGCATGGCTGTGATGGATCTGTTAGCAGAGCTCCATCGCGAGGGCGCTACAATCTGCATGGTTACCCATGACGAACGCTACGCCCACTATGCCCACCGGACCGTGCATTTGTTTGATGGTCGAATAGTCGACGACGAGAATACTGGAGCAAAGGGAAAAAATGCACAGTCTAATACATGATATTCGCTTTGGGTGTAGAACACTGTAGAAAAACCGGCTTTGCGGTATGAATATGGTAAAGCCGACACAATCAAATGCTCTAATGTCAAAGAGTCTTAGTTTGCCTTGCGAAGCCTTCAAAGAACTAAGAAAAGGAGTCACAAAATGAGTACCTTAATCAACGACATTAAATACGGTTTTCGTATGCTAAAAAAGAATCCTGGCTTCACAACCGTAGCCGTGCTGTCACTGGCACTGGGCATTGGAGCCAATACGGCGATCTTCAGTCTGACCAATAGTGTATTATTTAAGTCCCTGCCTGTGCGTGATCCGCATGAATTACGTGTGATCAACTGGGCCTGCTTTGACTACTCACTAAAAAATTATTTTGGAATCACGAGCCGAAATAAATCCGGACAGAGCTATTGCGGATCCTTTCCCTACCCAACGTATTGTGACTTTCGAGACCAGGCCGAGGGATTCTCAGAGGTCTTTGCCTTTTATCATTTGGGCAATCTGACGGTTTTTGCAAATGATATGGCATTTACAGCCACTGGTCTTATGGTTTCGGGTAATTTCTTTAAAGGATATGGGGCACAGACTTTGATTGGACAACCAATTATCCCCAGAGACGACCGGCCTGATGCAGAACCGGTGACCGTGATTACCTATCGAGCATGGAAACAATACTTCGGGCTCGATCCGAATGTCCTCGGTCAGACCATAACCTTAAATAAGTCAGTATTCACCGTCGTCGGAGTTCTGCCCCCCCGGTATGCCGGGCCAATTATTGGGGATCAAGCCGATTATTATGTTCCTATGGCGTCTCAACCAAGACTGAGTCCTGGGTACCCACTGTCGTCACGTAATCACTGGTGGCTTCAGATCATGGGGAGATTGTCCCCAGAGGCCACCGAGGCACAAGTTCAAGCATCGCTTGAAGTCCTCTTAGATCAAACCTTAGCCGTTTCAACCTCGAAATTTGAGCAACCAAGTATCTTCTTACAGGATGGTAGTCACGGCCCTTTGATACTACGTCAACGCCTTACTAAACCTATTTGGGTATTGCAGTGTGTTGTTGGATTGGTTTTGCTGATTGCTTGTGCCAATTTAGCTGGAATGTTATTGGCACGTGGCGCGGCTCGACAACATGAAATGACAATCCGTGCGGCTATGGGCGCCAGGCGTTGGCGGCTGATTCGTCAATTTTTAATCGAAAGCTTAATCCTGTCATCACTAGGCGCAGCCTGCGGACTAATCATTTCATTATGGATTAAGACCAGCATAGTTAATTTCCTGATTGATACTCTAGGCAAGATGTATTTTAACCTGTCGATTGATGTAAGGATTTTGCTCTTTACTTTTGGGGCTGCTGTGACTACAACTTTATTATTCGGATTCCTGCCGGCTCTTCGTGTTTCCAGAGTAAATCTGGTGGCGGGTTTGAAGAGCGCACGTTTGCAGGGAGCATCACGTACACGCTTGGGCAAAACCCTGGTTATGATGCAAGTGGGGCTTTCTCTGTTGTTGGTTGCCGGGACGGGTCTGCTCGTACGGTCGCTTGTGAATCTGAAGAATGTTGATCCGGGTTTCGATACCGAGAACTTGCTGGTTTTTCGACTCAATGCTGGTGACGCCGGATACGAAGGTAGTAAACGCACAGTTTTCTTCGAAAATGTGGGCCGCTCAATAGCAGGTATCCCCGGGGTGAAAAATGTGGGGTATTCCAATATCAGCCTCCTGAGTGGACGACTTGCAAGTTCCAATTTCTCCATTCTCGGGCGTCCTGTAAATCCGGATGAACATTTGCAAACCAATGAACTTACAGTCAGTGACACTTTTTTCGACACTATTGGAATCCCATTACTTCGTGGTCGTGTGTTCGCTGGAACAGAAACCCAGACCTCGAACAAGGTCACGATAATCAACGAAGCTTTTGTCGATTCATTTTTTTCAGATGAGGATCCCGTTGGCCATTATATAAAGGTCGGAGGCACCAAGTACCAGATCATAGGCGTTTGCGGAAATACGAAGTATAACAGCGTCCGCAGGGAGATTGAACCCACGATATATTATTCATATCGACAAAGACCTTCGGGCAGTGTATCCTTCGAGATACGTACTGTCCTGACTGAGCTGTCAATAGTACCCGCTGTTCGCAAGGTCGTATCAGATTTCGATGAAAGTATCCCCATTCAAGAACTAACAACACAGACCGATTTGTTTAACCGTTCGATAGTGTTGGAACGACTTTTCACTATGCTTTGCGTTTCTCTGGCTTTGCTTGCAGTTGTATTGGCATGTATAGGCCTTTACGGCCTGCTGGCCTACCATGTTGCACAACGAATAAGCGAGATTGGTATCCGTATGGCCTTAGGTGCCAGGCCACAGGATGTTGCTCGTCCTATCCTTAGACAAGCCATACTCCTAGTGAGCATCGGCGTAGTCGTTGCCATGCCGATCTTTTTGGCCCTGTCTCGGGCGATGCATAGCGTTGTTTACGGTATCAAACCATACGATCCCGCTACCATGTTTGGTGCTACAATGCTAATGATCGCCGTCGGGGCCCTGGCTGCGTGGATTCCGGCCCGCCGTGCGGCCAAGATCGATCCGATGGAGGCGCTGAGATATGAATGATGAATTTCGAATATTGAATAACGAATAATGAATGAAGGGAAAAAATGAGTACTTTAATAAATGACATCAAATACGGCATCAGACAATTAATTAAGTCACCCAGCTTCTCGGCCGTGGCGGTCTTGACGTTGGCGCTCGGCATCGGCGCCAACACAGCCTTTTTCGGGGTTCTCAATACCACACTTTTACGTCCTCTGCCGTATCCACAGTCAGGACAGCTCGTCCACATACAGGAGCGCCACATCAAGTCCAACAGAGACGCGTCAGTATCCTATCCCAACTTCATCGATTGGAAACGCATGCAGACGTCTTTTACGGCCCTGACGATCTACCGTCCCGACTCTACGCTCAACCTCATGACCGAAACGGGCACGGAGCGCGTGCCCATTGCGCAGGTCGACCATGACTTTCTGAAGGTGCTCGGTTATCAGCCCGTGCTCGGGCGCGATTTCACCGCCGAGGACGACCGGACCGGCGCCCCACTGGCCGTGCTCTTGACGCACGGCGCATGGTCGAGACGCTTCAGCAGCGATCCGGGAGTTTTGGGCCGCACCTTACAAGTGGATGGGCAGTCCGCCGCCATCGTCGGCGTTCTTCCTCCGGCGTTTCAGTTCTTTCGCAACTGTGAACTGATCGTGCCCTTGGGCCCCTTCGTCGAGCGGTTGTACATGCAGAAGCGAGAAAGCCGTAGCAATACCCACGTCGTGGGACGTCTCAAACCGGGTCGCTCGCTCAGTGTTGCCAAGGATGAGATAGATGCCATCGCGGCCCATCTCGCTGAACAATACTCGAGGACCAATGCCGATATCGGTGTCACAATCACAGACCTTCGCCAGTACCTCATGGGCAACGCCAAGCAACAACAAGTATTGCTGATGAGCGCGGTAGGTCTGGTCCTGCTGATCGTTTGCGTCAACGTCGCCACTCTCTCGCTCGCCCGTTCCTGCGCGCGGGACCACGAAATGGCGGTTCGCGCCGCCTTGGGTGCTGGGCGAGGCCGTCTCGTCCGCCAGATAATGGCCGAATACCTTCTGCTCGCAGCGGTCGGCGGCGGCCTGGGCCTGCTGCTGGCCGCCAGTTTGAGCACTGCCCTCGATTCTCTCGTGCCGTTCCATATCCGGCAGCTCAATCCGGCTGGCGTGCCGATCATGGATTTCCGCGTGGGAATCTTCGCGTTTATCGTCACCCTCCTGACGGGGCTGGGCTTTGGGCTGGCCCCTGCGTTGCAGCTCTCGCACGCGAGCCCCAATGACGCGCTGAAAGACCGCAGCGCGGCTAATCAGTCCTCACCCGGGCGGATCCGCACAGCCGGTCTCCTCGTTGTCGCCCAGGTGGGCCTTGCCACGATACTCGTAATCGCTTCGGGTCTGGTCCTGCGGAGCCTCTGGTCTCTTTCCAACATGCCGCTCGGGTATCAGGCGGAAAAGGTGCTCTCCCTGCGGTTGGCTTCTCCCATCGCGCGCATGGACGGTTCGTTCTGGAGGGCCGGGGCGTTCTACACGGAGGCCGTAGAGCGCCTGGCCCAACTGCCCGGTGTCGAGGCCGCCGCCGCGGTCAGCGATCTGGCTTTCGGCGGCAGCAATACGTCCAATCAATTCCGTCTCCTCGACCGGCCTATCCCCGCACCCAGCCAGTATCCTTCCTCCCGCCGCCGCATCATCAGCCGCGACTATTTCCGTGTCATGGGCATCCCGCTCCTGCAAGGCCGCTGTTTTGATGGACAAGAGCCGATACCGTCGATCCCTCCCGACGCTTCGACAATCGGCGACATCCTCGCCGCGTTTCGCAAACTGCCATTGGACACCGTAGTCACCCGCAGTTTTGCCCAGCACTACTGGCCGGGAGAGAACCCCATAGGGAAGCGCTTTCTGGTCGGATCTCCCGAAACTGACCTATGTGTGCTCACCGTCATCGGCGTCGTCGGTGACACCAAGCAAGATAACTTGGCCCAGACCGATCACGAAGAGTTCTATTTTTCCATCCGTCAGTTTCCGCTTTACCCCGAATTCTCATTGATTCTCCGGACCCGCGGGAATCCATCCGCCCTCATCGATGCGGTTAGGGCCGAACTGCGGAAGATGACCACCACGGAAGCGGTCTACGACGTGCGTCCGATCTCCTCCCGTGTCGCCGAATCCATCTCGGACAGATCGTTTCGGACGCAGCTCATCAGCGTGTTTGCCGGACTCGCGCTCCTGCTCGCTTCCGTCGGAGTCTATGGCGTGCTGGCGTTCAACGTCGGGCGCCGCTCACGGGAGATCGGTATCCGCATCGCACTCGGCGCGTCCCCCAAGTACGCAATCGGGAACGTGTTCTACCGTGGTTTCACCCTCGTGCTCCCCGGGCTCGTTTTGGGCCTCCTGGGAGCCTGGGCTTTAGGACGCTACATCGAGAGCCAGCTCTATCGCCTGCTGGATTCCGGCCCGGCGGGCGGCCAAGATTGATCCGATGGAGGCACTGAGATATGAATAATGAATTTCGAATTATGAATATCGAGTGAGGAGTAAAGGAAAGAAATGAGTGCTTTTGTCAACGACATCAAATACGGCATAAGACAACTCCGGAAGAGTCCGGGCTTTACAGTAATAGCGGTTGTTTCGCTCGCACTCGGGATTGGAGCAAATACGGCTATTTTCAGTCTGCTCAATGCGGTTATGCTGCGTTCGTTGCCTGTACCGAATCCGCACCAGTTGCGCATCATCACTTGGGAGGGCAACCTCACTCCCCCAATAAACTGGACTATGTTGAGGACTGTCTTTTCCTTTCAAACCTATCAGGACTTTCGCGATCATGGTGTGGGGCTGGCAGAAGTCTTTGCATTCTCAGATATGAGTGGACATGTTAATAATTTAAACGTCTCCGCCCGCGGTCGGGCCGATACGGCCGGCGGCGTCATAGTCTCTGACAATTACTTTCGCGGTTTGGGTTTGAATGCCTTAATGGGTCAAACGATTACCTCGGACCACGACCGACCCGAGGTGGAACCGGTTACCGTTATTTCTTATGCCGCCTGGCAACGCTACTTTGCCGGTGATCCCCAGGCTATTGGAGAAATAGTGACGCTAAACAGGCACAGCTTCAAGGTCATTGGTGTACTTCCCCAAGGATTCCAGGGACTGGTGCCAGGTGAAAGAAGAGATTTTTATGTTCCCATGTCAGCCCATCCCCTCATGCGCAACGGTTCCGCGGAGGAAACCTCATATTGGTGGGTGCAGGTCATGGTCAGACTGGCATCGGATGCTAAAGAAACCCAGGTCCGGACTTCATTGGAGGCTCTGTTTGCCCGGGCAGTACGTGATGTCACCTCGAGAGAACCGGAGAAAACGTTTCGTATTGTCATGGAAGATGCGAGCTGCGGCCTGCTGGCATCGCAACAAGACCTGATCAAGTCCCTGTATTTACTATTGGGATTGGTAGGGATTGTGCTTCTGGTCACCTGCGTCAATTTAGCGGGGCTCATGTTGGCACGGGGTACCAAGCGTCAACACGAATTGGCTGTGCGTGCCGCACTCGGGGCCGGGCGTTGGCTGCTTATCCGTCAATTGTTCACCGAAATATTGCTTATCGCCCTGGTGGGTGCGGGATTGGGTCTGATTCTGGCCTCCTGGGGTAAGATAGCTTTATTCCATCTGCTTTTGCCGCCCAATGCGAGCCTTGACTTACACAGTGATAGCTGGGTTTTGGTTTTTACACTGCTTCTCTCTTTGGCCGCAGCCTTGCTGGCTGGTCTGTTACCGGCATTTCGCTCCACAAGTACGAGTTCTGTTGCTGCCCTCAAAGACCGTTCCAGCCTTGGTGTCCCCCGTTTGAAACTGGGAAGAACCCTGGTATCCGTGCAGGTCGGCCTGTCACTACTCTTGTTAATGGGGGGCGGATTGTTCGCCCGTACCTTGGTGAATCTCTATAGGGTTGAGACCGGTTTCAACACCAGGAATCTATTGATATTTAAACCCGGTGGACTCTGGGACAGTTATGACGAGGAGCAATTAAAGAGTTTTCATGAACGGTTCTCCACGTCCCTGCGTTCATTGCCAGGCGTCTTAGCAGTAGGACGTTCGATCTTTCCTTTACTGTCCGGTATGAGTAACATGACAGAAATCCATTTACCCCATCGTCCCGGAAGTTTCCACAGTAAGGATGTGCGCGTCGACCAATCGTTCCTGACGACTATGGGTATTCCGCTTGTCATGGGACGTCATTTCAAGCCCAATGACTTCGAGACCTCACAGAAGGTTGTGATTGTCAATCAAGCATTTGTCAAGGCAGCCTATCCCGATGAAAATCCGATTGATAAGATCATCAGCGCCGGTTTCCGTGAGTTTGAAGACTACAGAATCATTGGCGTATGTGGAGACATAAAATATGACGATATTAAAAAACCTTCCGAGCCAATTGTTTTCAGACCGGATGCCTCGTATATCGAGTGTTATATGGTACGGACTGTAACGGATCCACAATCCCTGATTCCGGCTGTACGCAAAGCCTTGGCGGCGATCGATCCAACCCTCCCCTTACGTTATATTAAAACACAATCCATCCAATTGAACGAATCCATAGCCCGGGAGCGTTGTTTTGCCTTTTTGGCAACGGCCCTGGCTTTATTAGCCGTGCTGCTCTCATGTATTGGGCTTTACGGTGTGACGGCCTACAACGTGGAACGCCGAACCAGCGAAATCGGCATCCGAATGGCCCTCGGTGCCACTCCACGAAATATTGCCTGGCCTATCCTGCGCAGTGCCTTGTTTATGGCAGCAGCCGGTATAGCGATCGCTGTTCCTGTTGCCTTTGCCACCATTCGAATTGTGCGTAGCTATCTCTTTGGTATTGAGCCCTATGATCCGGTCACCCTGACGATCGCTATTATCCTGCTCATGGCTGTGGCCATGCTGGCCACCTGGATTCCGGCCAGACGTGCAGCCAAGGTCGATCCGATGGAGGCGCTAAGATACGAGTGATTAGGAAAGGATACTGAATGCAGAAGCCTGTCCTGAGCAGAGCCGAAAAAACAGAATTCAGAAGGAGAGACAAATGGGAACTATTTGGCAAGATGTCAAATACAGCTTTCGAACGCTGGTGAAAAGTCCCGGCTTCACGATTGTGGCCGTCATTTCGCTGGCGGTTGGGATCGGCGCCAATACGGTCATCTTCAGCGCGATCAACGGCGTGCTGTTGAACTCCCTGCCCGTGCGCAATCCAGACGAGCTGCGCGTGATCGGTTGGACCGGTTCCAATATCTCGGGCGTCGGCTTGACCAGTGACTCTTTCGGAAGAACCGAATCCGGTCAGCGGTACCGTCTATCCTTCCCATATCCAGTCTACCGTGATTTCGCCAAGAAGGCGGAAGGCCTCTCGGATCTGTTTGCCTTCTCCTACCTCGAGGACGGCATGACGATCAGTGCCGACGGTGTTGCGGCCGTAGCTCACGGACTGATGGTCTCCGGCAACTTCTTCAGCGGTTATGGCGTGCGGGTCTTGATTGGGCGTGCCATTAATCCGCAGGACGACCGCGCTGACGTCAGCCCCACGGCCGTTATCAGCCATCGTTTCTGGAAGCGATACTATGCCTGTGACCCCCACGTTCTGGGCCGGATCCTCAGGGTGAACAATGCACCCTTCACCATCATTGGCGTGCTGTCGCAGCAGTACAGGGGACCTCTGGCCGGCGATCCAACTGACTTCTATCTACCCATTACAACTCAACCACAACTCACGTCCGGCGAGGACTGGCTGGTACGAACCAACGATTGGTGGGTTCGTATCATGGGGCGTCTGGCCTCGGAAGCCGACGAGATCCAGGCTCGCTACTCACTCGAAATTCTGTTCAGAGGATTTCTGAGTACGTCAAAAGCCACAATGGACGAGCCCACAATCGTGTTAGCGGACGGCAAACGTGGGCTCTACATGTCGTATGCCGAAATCGCCTTTATCCTGACGATTCTCCAGGGGCTCGTCGGATTGATACTGCTGATTGCCTGCGCCAACGTGGCTAGTTTGCTGCTGGCTCGTGGTGCCGCCCGCCTACATGAGCTGTCCATCCGTGCGGCGCTCGGCGCCGGGCGGTGGCGACTGATCCGCCTGTCATTGGTGGAGAGTCTCATCCTGTCCCTGGCAGCTGGGGCGGTCGGATTGCTGATGGGCATATGCATCAAGGTGGCCGTCGCTGGATCCATGGCCAATTTCCTGGCTCGGACGCAAAGGCATTTGAGCTACGTGACCGACCATCAACCAGCCGGAATCCGCTTCGATCCGGGGATCGATGGCACGATCCTTGCGTTTGTGTTCGGTGTAGCGCTGTTGACAACTTTCGTATTTGGCCTCGCCCCAGCCCTGCGTGCCGGACACGTTGATCCTTCAGAGGGACTCAAGGATAGCGGGGGCCACGGCGCACCTCGACTGCGGCTGGGAAAAGGTCTGATCGCCGTACAAGCGGGCCTGTCCATGCTGCTGGTCATTGGGGCCGGTCTCATGACACGGACCGTCGTCAATCTCCATGCGGTGGACCCGGGATTCGACACAGAGAACCTCCTCATCTTCCAACTCAATCCCCTGGATTCCTTGCATAAGGGAGACGACCTCGCCCTTTTCTTTGACAACGTGCGTGAGACGATTGCGGGCATTCCCGGCGTGCAGTCCGTCGCACTCTCGCAAGCGAGTCTTCTGGGCCCATCATGGTTCCAAGAACTGTCAATCCCCGGCCAACACAATGTCAAGTTTGGAGTCCCCTTGTACTGCATAAGTGACGGATGGTTTGACACCATGGGAGTACGCCTGTTAAGCGGGCGCGATTTCAGCCCTTCGGATACGCTAAGTTACCAACCTGTCGCAATCATTAATGAAGCCTTTGCCCGCAAGTATTTTCCGGATGAGAATCCACTCGGCCTGTCATTGGTTACGGATGATGAGGATGAGTATCAGATTGTGGGCCTGTGCGGCAACCACAAATCTCACTTGCGCGACGAGCCGGTACCGATCCTCTACCGTCCCAACTGGGCGGACGCGCGCAGGATGTCCTTCGCAGTACAGAGCCGTCTGCCCCCCATTTCTCTCGTACCTGCGGTGCGCAGGGCCGTGGCCGGCATCGACCGAAATCTTCCCCTGGAAGGAGTCACCACCCAGGTACGAATGCTGAAGGAATCCATGGGCCTGGAGCGGCTTTTTGCACTGCTCTGCGGCGGTCTGGCCCTGATGGCTCTGTCGCTGTCCTGCATTGGCCTCGGGGGACTGATGGCTTACAATGTCACACGTCGCACCAACGAAATAGGCATCCGAATAGCACTCGGAGCGCGACCGAGAGACGTGGCGTGGTCCGTTCTGCGCGAGGCCATCATACTTGCGGGCATGGGGATCGCGCTGGGTATATCGATGGCGCTTGCCCTGGCTACCATCCTGGATTCCATTGTCTTCGGCATTGCGCCGTACGATCCCACAACGATGCTGGCATCCGCACTGGTGCTTGTCACTGTGTCGGCTGCCGCCGTTTGGGTTCCTGCACGTCGGGCGGCCAAGATCGATCCGATGGAGGCGCTGCGCTATGAGTGATTGAGAGAAAATAGAGAACTCGGAAGGAAAAACACATGAAGACAATATGGCATGACATGCGTTTTGGGCTTCGCCAGTTGCGTAAGAGCCCCGGTTTCACTGCGATCGCGGTACTGTCACTGGCCCTGGGGATTGGAGCCAACACGGCGATCTTCAGTATGATCAACGGCATCCTGCTGAAGTCTCTACCGGTACGCAATCCCCATGAACTGCGTGTGATCAACTGGACAGGTTATAGGCTGCTACGGCGGTGGCGTAGGTTTGAAGGGAACGTCGGAAGCATCAGTTCTCATAAGGCGTACTGCGGATCCTTTCCGTATCCCGCATACCCGGATTTCGCCAAGCAGGCACGAGGATTCTCAGATATTTTTGCCTTTTCCTACCTTGAGGATCCCATAACGATCAGTGTAGGAGGCGTTGCGTCTTTGGCAAACCCCCAGATGGTGTCGGGCAACTTTTTCAAGGGCTACGGCGCACGGGTCTTGATTGGACAACCGATTACACCCGAGGATGACCTTCCTGACGCTCCGCCGGTAGCCGTCCTCACATATCCTTTTTGGCAACGCGTCTATGGTCTCGATCCTAACGTCTTAGGCCGGACGCTCACGGTAGGTAATACAGGTTTTACCGTCATTGGCGTACTGCCTCGCAATTACGTAAGTCCTCTGGTCGGTGAAAAACGCACCGATTTCTATGTCCCAATGATGGCTCAACCACAACTATTGCCCGAACGTGAGTGGTTAAATTCTTATGATGCATGGTGGGTTCAGATGATGGGGCGACTTGCTCCCGGGGCCGATGAGGCTCAGGTGCAGGCATCATTGGAGCTTCTATTCAGCCATGTTCTCAGTCGTTCTATAGTGGAGATTGACAGGCCCGGGATCTTCTTGCAGAAAGGTCGACACGGGGTATTAGTCAAACGTCAAGAGACGGCTCAACCCTTGTGGTACCTGCAGGGCGTGGTGGGTGTGGTCCTGCTGATCGCCTGCACGAATCTGGCAGGCCTTCTCCTGGCTCGGGGGGCGGCCCGTCAACATGAGATGGCCGTGCGGGCGGCGATGGGCGCCGGGCGGTGGCGTCTCATTCGCCAGTCACTTACGGAGAGCATGGTCCTATCCATGGCGGGTGTCTGCCTCGGGTTGGTATTCTCCTTATTGATAAGAGCGGCACTGACCGGTCTTGTTGTCGATCCGTCAAAAAATCAACACTTCAACCTACGGGTTGATACGAATGTTTTGATGTTTGCGCTGGCAGTTGGCGTGGTCACCACCTTATTGTCCGGCCTTTTTCCTGCATTGCGTGCCGGAAACACCAATCCGTCGGCAGGGCTTAAAGACAGCGGGAGCCGCGGCGCCCCCCGGCTCCGCCTGGGGAAGGTGTTGGTCTCTGCGCAGGTGGGTTTGTCCGTCATTCTGGTCGTGCTCGGCGGGCTCTTCTGTCGAACCCTAATTAATCTCTATCGAACGGATCTGGGATTCGACGCGGAGAATCTCTTGTTGTTTACAATCAGTCCTTTTTCGTCCCTATCCCCCCCGGAATATAAAGATCTGGAAGGCTTCTATGATGCCGTGCGTCGGAAAATCGCGGAAATCCCCGGCATCCGGTCGGTCGCCCTCTCATGCAGGACATTGCTGCGGGGATCGTATTGGAACAGTGACATTTCGATCCCCGGTCGTCCCGATGCAGAGCAGCACGAGTCTATGGCACTGGTCGTGAGTGAGGGATACTTTTCGACCATGGGAATCGACCTGCTGCAAGGGCGCGACTTCCGTGCAACAGATACAGAAGACTCCCAGCGTGTCGCCATCGTTAATGAAGAATTCGGACGTGTGTTTTTCCCGGATGAGAGTCCCCTGGGCCAGTTCATAACGGTTAACGGTGATGAACAACATCAGATCGTAGGCCTATGCAGTAACCAGAAATATCAGGATCTACGCGAAAGCATTTCACCGATTCTCTATTTGCATTATTTCCAAACCCGGTTTCTCTATTTGACCTGCGTGATACGCAGTGTGCTTCCACCGATGTCTCTGGTACCTGCCGTGCGTAAGGCTGTGGCCGATATCGACCGTCATCTGCCACTTGATGTTGAGGGATTTACAACACAGAAACTTGCACTCAAGGAGTCTCTTGCTCAGGAACGCCTCTTTGCATCGCTTTGTGGGAGTCTTGCCCTACTGGCTTTAGCGCTGTCCTGCATCGGCCTATACGGACTGATGGCCTACAATGTCGCGCGACGAACAGGCGAGATAGGCATCCGCAAGGCACTGGGGGCACGTTCCTGGGACGTAGCCTGGCCGATCCTCCAAGAGGCCCTGACGCTCGCGGTCATAGGCATAGCCATCGGCTTGCCCGTCGCGTTAGCTCTGGTCCGCTTGATCCGGTTTATTTTCTACGGCATCAAACCTCATGATCCTCTCACGATGATCGGGGCCGCCGTGCTTATGGTCGCCGTCGCTGCCCTGGCGGCGTGGATTCCGGCCCGCCGAGCGGCTAAGATCGATCCGATGGAGGCGCTGCGTTATGAGTAATTGCGAAACAATATAAAACAAGAGACAGAATACGGAAGCGACACTATGATTAAACTAAACCACATTCAAAAACGTTACAACACCCGCGCAGGATTTGTCTATGTCCTGCAACAAATCAACCTAACCATCGAAAAAGGAGAGTTCGTCACCATTATGGGACCGTCCGGCGCGGGCAAAACCACGTTGCTGAACATCATCGGCATGTTGGACGGCGAGTGGGAGGGCGAGTATTACATGGATGAGAATCCCGTACACGAACTCAAGCCCAAGCATCGTCTGGCCTTGAATCGTCAGTACATCGGCTTTGTCTTTCAGAACTTCAATCTTCTGGACAGTCTCACTGTATATGAGAATCTTGATGCCCCGTTGTCGTACAGAAACGTAAAGGGTTCGGAACGGGCCAGTATCGTCTGTGACACGCTCGACCGATTCGGCATTGTCGGCAAGAAAGACCTCTTTCCAAGCCAGCTCTCCGGCGGCCAGCAGCAGCTCGTGGGCGTGGCCCGTGCGTTGGTTGCGAGCCCAAAACTGATTCTGGCGGACGAGCCCACGGGCAACCTGCATTCGAGCCAGGGCAAGGACATCATGGACCTGCTCAAGAAGCTCAATCGCGAAGGCACCACGATCATCCAGGTGACGCACAATGAAAGCTATGCGGCCTATGGCAATCGCATCATTAAACTCAAAGACGGCTGGCAGGACGGCGAGATCATCACCGAACAATCGGCTGGAATGGAGTAAGGTATGGCGGCTCTATGGCAAGACATACGTTATGGATTTCGGATGCAAGTTGCAGAGTTGGAGAAAGACCATGTGATCAAGAAAATGGAACCACTGGGGGCTACGTTGTCACAAATGTTGGCGCCGCGGCGTTTCGTCATGATCCTGCTTGGTCTTTTTGCCGGCATAGCATTAACCCTTGTGACGATCGGCGTATATGGCCTGCTGCAATACAGCACAACGCAGCAAACTTACGACATCGGTATCCGCATGGCCCGCGGCGCCAGGAGTGTCAACGTACTAAGGTCTGTAGTCGGGCAGGGGCTCAAGTTCACTCTTATCGGGACGGGCGTCGGTCTGGCCGGTGCATTGGCTGTAACGCGGGTCATTTGCAGACTTCTATACGGTATTAACCCAACGGTTCCGCTGACTTTTGTATGCGTGTCACTACTTCTGGTCGGCGTGGCCCTGTTGACTACGTACATTCCCGCCCATCGAGCGGCCAGGATCGATCCAATGGATGCGTTGCGATACGAATGATCAGGAGAGAATAAGGAAAACAGAAGACAGAATTTGGAAGGAAAAACAAATGAAGACAATATGGCATGACATTCGTTATGGGTTTCGTCAGATGCGAAAGAGCCCCGGTTTCACGGCGGTCGCGGTGCTGTCACTCGCCCTGGGCATTGGAGCTAATACGGCTATCTTCAGTATGATCAACGGCATCCTGCTGAAGTCTTTGCCTGTACGCAATCCACATGAACTACGTCTGATCAACTGGACATGTTATATGAAGAAGCCCCGGATACGTGATCTTGAAGGGGGCTTCGAATACATCAAGTATCATAAGTACTACTGTGGATCCTTTCCGTTTCCCGTTTACCGGGATTTCGCCGAACAGGCACGAGGATTCTCCGATATTTTTGCCTTTTCCCATGGGTATCCCATGACGATCAGTACAGCAGACACTGCGTTTTTGGCAAACGTGCAGATGGTGTCGGGCAACTTCTTCAAGGGCTACGGCGCACGGGTCTTGATTGGAAGACCTATTACACCCGAGGATGATCACCACAATGCTGATCCCGTGACGGTGATTACGTATGGTCTGTGGAAACGGGCCTTTGGTCTTGATCCCCATGTCCTGGGCCGAACGCTCGCGTTACAGAATGCGGCCTTCACCGTCATCGGTGTACTGCCTCGCCGTTATATATGTCCCCAGGCCGGTGGAAGGCGCACCGATTTCTATGTCCCCATGGTGGCTCAGTCGCAACTTATGCCCGATGAGGAGTGGTTGGATTCAGATAACGCATGGTGGGTTCAGATGATGGGGCGGCTAGCCCCCGAGGCCAATGAGGCTCAGGTGCAGACATCATTGGAACTTCTATTTAGCCATGTTCTCAGTCGCTCTGAAGCGAAAATTGACCGGCCCGGGATCTTCTTGCAGGAAGGTCGCCACGGAGTATTGATGGGACGTCGAGAGATGACTGAACCCTTATGGTACCTGCAGGGCGTGGTGGGTTTGGTTCTGCTGATCGCCTGCACAAATCTGGCAAGTCTGCTTCTGGTTCGGGGGGCGGCCCGTCAACATGAGATGGCCGTGCGGGCGGCCATGGGCGCCGGGCGGTGGCGTCTCATACGCCAGTCACTCACAGAGAGCATGATCCTTTCACTGGCGGGTGTCTGCCTCGGGTTGGTATTCTCCTTATGGATAAGAGCGGGACTGACCGGTTTTATCATCGATCCGTCAGACCATCAACGATTCAACCTGCAGGTTGATGCGAACGTTTTGATGTTTACGCTGGCCGTTGGAGTAGTCACCGCCCTATTATCCGGTCTTTTTCCGGCGTTGCGTGCCGGAAACACCGATCCGTCGGCGGGGCTTAAAGACAGCAGGAGCAGCGGCGCCCCCCGGCTCCGCCTGGGGAAGGTGTTGGTCAGTACACAAGTGGGTTTGTCCGTCCTTTTAGTTGTGGCCGCCGGGCTCCTATGCCGGACCCTAATCAATCTCTATCGAACGGATACTGGATTCGACACGGAGAATATCTTGTTGGTCGACATTAAACCTTTCCAGTCGCTGTCCGAAGTGGGAGATACGAGAGAGTTCCATCATACCCTGCGTCAGAAAATCGCGGCAATTCCCGGTGTTAAGTCGGTCGCCCTCTCAAATTGGACATTGCTGCGCGGAACGAAACGGAGCCCCGAAATATCGATCCCCGGTCGTCCCGACGCAGAGAAGCGCGAGCCACACGAACTGATCGTGACTGATGGGTACTTTGCGACCATGGGAATCAGCCTGCTGGCTGGACGCGACTTCCGTGTAACGGATACACGAGACTCCCAGGGTGTCGTCATCGTCAATGAGGAATTCGGTCGTTTGTTTTTCCCGGATGAGAATCCTCTGGGTCAGTTCATCACGCTTCGAGACAAGCAATATCAAATTGTGGGCCTATCCAGTGACCACACATATGGGGGCATACGTCGAGGCGTTCCACCGATTCTTTATATGGCTTATACACAATATCGGGAGCCCGATATGACCTACGCGATACGCAGTGTGCTTCCACCGCTATCTCTGGTACCTGCCGTGCGCAAGGCCGTGGCTGAGGTCGACCGCAACCTGCCGCTGGAAGGGATTACCACACAGAAACTCGCTATCAGGGAATCTCTTCGTCTGGAACGCCTCTTTGCATCGCTTTCCGGGAGTCTTGCCCTACTGGCTCTGGCGCTGGCCTGCATCGGTTTGTATGGGATCATGGCCTACAATGTCGCGCGCCGCACCGGCGAAATAGGCATCCGCAAGGCATTGGGCGCCCAGCCGCAGGACGTGGCCCGGCCGATCCTCCGAGAGGCCCTGATACTCACGGCCATAGGTATAGCCATCGGCTTGCCTGTCGCACTGGCTCTGGTCCACGTGATACGGGCTATTTTCTACGGCATCGAACCTCATGATCCTCTCACCATGATCGGGGCCGCCGTACTTATAATCACCGTCGCTGCCCTGGCCGCCTGGATACCCGCCCGGCGGGCAGCGAAGATCGATCCGACGGAGGCACTGAGATACGAGTGATTGAGAAAGAATCAAGAACTCGAAAGCAATAACAAATGAAGACAATATGGCTTGACATGCGTTATGGGCTTCGCCAGTTGCGTAAGAGCCCCGGTTTCACCGCCGTGGCGGTAATATCGCTGGCATTGGGAATAGGAGCTAATACAGCGATCTTTAGCCTGATCAACGGCATCCTGTACAAGTCTTTGCCCGTCCGCAATCCGCACGAGTTGCGTGTGATCAACTGGACATGTGATACAATTCATAATCCGCTTCAGATGCGCGAACTTCAAGGGTTGTACAGACTCACTAAGCCTGGTAAGCACTCCCACGGTTCCTTCCCGTATTTCGC
>SMTZ1_10000586_pt1 | contig 34379 bp, 33 predicted proteins | sample DeeMarSWOR136_30_FD_25667 | JGI IMG/M metagenome (IMG submission 25667)
TCGAGCAGGATGTAAATAATGGCATGATCGGGCTATGTAAAGAGCATGGCTCAACTGTGTTGACAGGCAACGCCGCCGACAGGGAATTACTTCGCAAAGCGGGAGTGCATCGGGCCAGGTATATCATATCGGTCTGCGGTGGTGACGGCGCTAATGCGGAAGTCGCCGTTCATGCCCGTGAACTTACCCGTGGACGAAAAGGAAGAGTGTTATCGTGTCTTGTCCATATTCTGGATCTCCGGTTATGCAACCTTCTTAAAGAATGGGAGCTTGGCATGGGTAGACCGGACACGTTCAGGTTGGAGTTCTTTAACGTCTTTGAGAGCGGGGCAAGGATTCTGTTGTACGAATATCCGCCTTTTAGTGAGGCGGACGAAGTCAGGGGAACGATTCCTCACCTGGTAGTGGTTGGGGTAAGTCGTCTGGGAGAAAGCGTTGTGGTGAACGCTGCTAGAAACTGGAGAGATGCCGGGAAGGCTGATGGCGAGCGCATCCGCATCACCCTTGTTGACAAAGAAGCGGAGAAGATAAAGGAATCTTTATACGTACGATACCCGCAAATGAAGAGGGTTTGCGAGCTGGTACCTGAACAGATGGATATAGAGTCCTCTGAATTTGAAAAGGCCGGGTTTCTTACCGATGACAGCGGGCATGGCAAAGTATCGATGATTTACGTCTGTCTGGACAATGATTCCAGTGCTCTGAGCGCGGCTCTGACGCTGTACCAGCGGGTCAGGACTCTTGATATTCCTGTAGTGGTCCGCATGACCCATGATGCGGGTTTAGCCACGTTGTTGCAGGTGGAGGATAGTGAACGCAAGGAGTTTTCCGGCATACATGCCTTTAAGCTGCTGGACCTTACCTGCACTCTTGATTTAATCTTCGGATGTACTTACGAAATCATGGCGCGAGCCATTCACGAAGACTACGTAAGAAACGAAAGAGAGAAAGGCTTTACCCCCGAGACAAACCCGGCTCTGGTGCCGTGGAAAGATTTGCCGGAGCACCTCAGGGAGTCGAATCGGGCGCAGGCAGAACACATCCATTTTAAGCTGGAGGCTATCGGTTGTGATGTTGCCATTACCAACGACTGGGACGCACAGCCGATTGTGTTCTCTCCGGAAGAAGTGGAACTGATGGCCAAGATGGAGCACGAACGCTTTGTCGAGGAGCGGCTTCGTGAAGGATGGAAACGCGGCGCTAGAAAAAACCTGAGCAAAAAGACCACCTCAACACTGGTTCCCTGGGATGTGCTGCCGGAAGAAGAAAGGGAGAAAGACAGGAACGCGGTGCGGGGCATATCTACTTTGCTGGCTATGGCGCGCTTTCAGGTCTACAGGCTCTAGATAATAACGGTAAGGATATGACGTGAGGCATAGGAAAAAGGCTTTTTGGTAATAAATTATGATATTCAATTCCATAAGCAGGAGAATTGCTTAGTGTATCTCATAACTTTGTATATAAATTAGTCAGGCATGGTATAAAACTGGTAATCAAACTTTGAAATAAGTTCAAAGTATCAAAGGCGAAATTTCATGAGAAATTCGATTACGTGGTGGAAAGTGTGGTAGGGGTAAATGAAAACGCATAGAAGGATGTTGTTTAAATCTGCTTCTATTGTTTCAATGATATTTTTGTCAATATTCTGTATTTCATCCTGTGGCTGCCCGTTTCCTATAGGAGACGGGTATCTTGGGATAGAAGGTAAAACTTACGAATGGGTTAATTCTCCCGTTGGGGCTACGAGTAAAATTTACCATAATTATTACCGTGACGTTAAGATAACATTAGAAGAAATGATTGAAGATATTCCTGAAGAAATGATTATTAAACCATTGGGAAATGTCAAAGTCGAAGTAGATTCCAAGAAATCAGTTCAAAGCACACGTAATGGGGATTATTATTACAGAGATATTTCAGATGAAGAAGGTAATTTTGAGGAGTATTGGACAGTTTATCCAGGTGAGTATCAAATACTGATTAAGGTTTCAAAACCAGGATACATGGAGGAAATAATAGAGACAAATCATGACACTGGTGATTTAGATAATCATATAATTGTAGCAATTTTAGTTAAAATGGAAAAGTAGAGGTGGTACAATTATCTTCTTTCATATTTAGGGTCATGGTGCTTCATCTATTCTAAAATATTTCCATCAAGTGGGAAAACTTGCCTGAGAGTTCTCCTTATCGCCCAGCGTTACTCGCCGTCTGGTCAGGTATCAACATTACTGCACTCTTAATATGACATACAGTTGTCAGCTATAGACGGGTACAATAGAGAGAGTGAAAAGTAATCTCCTTTCCTCTCTTAATCTTGAACTTCTGGTTTAGCAGGCATATATTATATAGATTGTTTTATTGTCGATAGTGGGGAGAACTGAAATGAAAAATTACGAATATCACCGCATCGGGCGCCTGGCGGAGCAACTGGAGAATGCCGGGATTGACCGGGACATAATCGGTCAAATCATGGAGGGCGGCGAAGATATACTCAGGAAAACCAGTCCCGAAAAGAAGGCCGACTGGCTCAGGAGCGCCATGTTTAAAATGAACAGGCTCCTCGATATGCCCACCCGCAAGGTCGTGCGCGAGGGCTGCGCCTGCTGTCTGGGCGGGAAACGTCTGAAAACTTCACAAAGCATCGCGAAGGATAACAAAACCCTGGAAGACAGGGTTAAAGCTGCCAACGAGGCAAACTATGTGGGCAGCATCAAGATGCAGGAAAACGGAGAAATTCTCGCGCAGTTCGACATTCAAAAGGAGGCGCCTTACCGGTGCTACTGCCTACCGCAGGCTAAAGAACCGCTACCGATTACCTACTGCTTTTGCTGCGGAGGCCACGTTAAACACCATTTACAGATAGCCCTCGGACGGGAACTTGATTGCACGGTGCGTTCCTCGGCACTTTCCAGCGGGGGTAAAAAGCCATGCACTTTCAGCCTCAGGATAAAGGAGTGAGGTTTCCGAGGAGCGCATAAACGATTGATATGAAAAACTACGAGTATCGCCATATCAAAAAGCTGGCGGAGCAGCTGGAGGTTGCGAAGATTGACCGCGAGATAATCGACCGGATTATGGAAGGCGGTGAAGATATAATAAGGACAACCAGCCTCGAAAAGAAGGCGGATTGGCTGCGGGTAGCCATGACTAGAATGGATAAACTCCTTGATTTGCCCACCCGCAAGGCCGTGCGCGAGGGCTGTGCCTGCCGGGTGGGAAAGCAAACCTCCAAATATTCCCGGAGCATTGCGAAGGGCAACGCCACCCTGGAAGGCAGAATCGCGGTCGTTCATAATACGTTTATGGCTTTCGGAGGCGGCGTCTGGATGCAGGATAACGGTGAAATTCTGGTGCGTTTCGGTCCGGAAGGCCCCGGAGGGTACCGCTGCTCCTGCCTGCCGAAAGCGGAAAAGCCCCTGTCGGTTACCTACTGCTATTGCTGCGCCGGGCACGTCAAACACCACTTCCAGCTCTCCCTCGGCCTGAAGCTGGAAGCTACCCCGCGCGGCACCGCGCTTTCCACCGGCGGTAAAAAGCCATGCACTTTCAGCCTCAGGATTGTGGAATAACTGTTCAGGGTAGGGGCATATACCGGGCACGCCAGAGCCGGCTGGTTTCAGATAAATTATCCCTTGCGACGGGCAACTGCGCCAGGGACTAAAAAGTGCGCCCCCATCATCTTCATTATGTTGTCGTCACTGGCTTCGCAGGCTTTCTTCAAGTCCAGGAGGACCTTGCCGGCGACGGTCTCATCCCAGAACCAGTCCTGGAGCACTTTGCTGGAGGCGTTCGCCTGCCCCGGCTGGGCGGTAATCCCTTCGATGTAATACGACTTCAGGTCTTCCACCACGAACTTGAGGGTACTGGGTAGAGGTATATCATCACGGGGATTTTCCGGCGTCCTCCCCTTAATAAAGGCGAAGATGAAATCGGGGAGTTTTTCCAGTTCCATGCCGCTGACGCCCACGGTGGTGCGTTTTCGCTTGTTCACCGCCATGTCATACCACGTTCGCATCGCCGTCATCTCGCGGCGCAGGGCGGTCAGCATTTTATCCTCATCGCCGGAGTCCTCGGCTTCACGGGCGAAGTTGACCGGGCATGCCAGCACGGTTATTTCATCCGACTCCGGCTCGTCTTCGGGATAGTCCTCGAGCACCGGTACTTCGGGGGCTTCCAGCAGTTTCAGGAGCGCCATCAGAACTTTTGTCTGAAACCTGGGATTATCCGGAGGTCCCAGCGGACGCCCCAGCTCGAAAGATACCCACAACGCCCGGGGTGGTTTGATAACCTCCGTGTGCGGTCTGATCAGACTGATGCTTGAGGTCGGTACCCCGGCTTCCTCTATGAAATGCGCCAGCACGCCGACGGCGTGCGTGCAGCCCGGTCAGACGGGAAAAAGCAGGACGGCATCCACATTGTCCTTTTTCAGCAGACCGGCAATCTGGTAGACGGGCTCCGGCGCATCCGGCTGGGCGCGGATGCTGTTGTATGAATAATGAAAATCAGCCACGCTCCCGATGATGCCCTCCGCCGCCATTTCCCGCAGGCGGTCGATGGGAAAAACGACGTTCCAGTCGCGCTGATAGCCGCTGCGGTCAAAGCTGGCAGCCATGTGAGACATGATAAGGTCGTTAGCCTGGACATTGCCCGGTATGACGCGGTAGTAGTCATCCGGGTCCATCTGGAAAGGGCGGTCCTGGCGACCGTGCAGGCCGGCGGTGGTGACAATGGCAACGCGCCTTTGGCTGATGGGCGGTCCGCTTACATACGGATTGGTCTCAAATGACGGGCATTTGAAGCTCAATAGCATTTTTCTTTCTTCTTCGCTTACATTCTCCAGACGCATGTGTTCCCTCCATATGTTTTCCAATTGAAATACCGGTACGCTATTACCGTTAATAACAGCATATTACGATAGTCATCGCCTGTCAATCTGTAGTAGCTACGGCTCCGCTGTTTTTGAATTAAAGACTATCTGCCAGAAAGCAACAGTCCGTCCCGGACTTGACATTTTTCCGGGCTAGCGATAGAGTGCATTTACGACCTGTCGGCAGGACACGCCGTGTTATTGGAGGATATTATGGCTGGATTCTTTCGGAAACTCGGCAGAGAAAAGCTGTATAAACAGTGGGTTGATAAGGAGGGGTTATCTCCCGAAGACCTCCCTGAAGACCTTAAGAAAGGTACCAGGGCCTCTGAGGAAATCGAGGATGATACGATTGACGAAGTAAGTCCACGCCGGGAATATCATCCCGGGATGAGACGGCAGGTTGACGGTTTATCAACCGTGATAAGTTCTCGTTTCGTCTTAATCATGGCGCTCGCTATTATGGTGCTTCTGGTCGTCGTATCGGTACTGGTGACGGTACTTATTATGCGTTAAGAATGAGCGCTGTTTCAGGTCCGGACGTTATTTAAGCACTCAGGAAATATCAATGAAAATTTTAACGGTTGGCATAGGAGCATGCGGCGGGCGTATTGCCGATGAGTTCGACAGGCTGAATCGGCGGGCAAGGAGTACGCGGGGGATGGAAATAGTCGTCGGGTCGATTGCGGTTGATACGGACGCAGCTGCCCTGAGCGAGCTCAGGTACATCAAGTCGGACTACAAGCGGCGTATTTTATTGGGCATACAGGAAAACAAGGGACTCGGAAACGTCGCGGCGAACACAATCGGCGCGGAGATATTCAAAAAGGAAGCCGAAAAAGTGGTCGATGCCCTGCGTTTGATGAAAAGATACCAGGAAGCTGACGCCATTCTGGTGATAGCCAGCGGCGCCGGAGGTACCGGTTCTGGTGGCATGCCGATAATATTACAGAGTATGAAAAAACGGTATGTGGATAAGGCGGTATACGGTCTGATTGTGTTTCCGTTCGACCATGAAATCGAGGGCGAGGAGCGGTTTATCGCCAATACGGCAAGCTGCCTGAAATCATCCTACGCTGTTTCTGACGGCGTTTTCTTATTCGATAATCAGAAGCATATCCAGCAGGATTCCACTTTAATGCGCAATATGGAAAGAATCAATCAGTTAATTGTCGAGCCTTTCTATAATCTGCTGTGTGCCGGTGAGGAGAAGAACCGCAAGCATATCGGCTCAAAGCTGATGGACGCCGGAGACGTTATACAAACGGTAAAAGGCTGGACCGTCATGGGACACGGCGAGTCGGCGCTGCCTTTCTCCCGGCGTTTTTTGCCAAGGTCTCTTGACTTCGATAAGAAAAGCCGGGAAACGGATATCGGGGTAAAGGTCATGGAGGAGGCGATCAGCCGGCTTTCGGTAAGATGCAGCCCTTCCGACGGGGACACGGCTCTTTATTTACTGGCGGCTCCCGTCAAGGAAATATCCATGGATATGTTAAAGACGCTTGGCGACTATATGAAGAGCATTGCCTCGGATTCGGTCATCAGAAGCGGTGATTACCCTATCAGCAGGAACCTGATAAGCGTTGATGTTATCTTTTCTCAGCTTGAAGGCATCGATAAAATACGGGAAATCTACGAGGCCTCGGTTGACGATGCCGGTAAAGAGCCCGGCAAGCCTGCTAAAAAATAGTCCCCCCATGCGTACAGCAGGGGATTATTCAGTCATTGAATAATCGCGCAGGAAACTGAGCAGAGTTTCACAGAAAATTTCGAATTGCTCGCGCCGGATGTTGTGGCCGGCGTTTTTTATCTGGACCCAGCGTAAAGGCTCCCCGGCTTGCCACAATTCAGAGGCATGTCTGGCTGTTTCGGCGGAGACTATGCCGCCATCGGACGTGATGAGCAAGGTAGGGCACCTGATTTTAGGCGCTAACTCGACGTAAGACGGCAGGTCGAGCTGTATCGTTGTGAACAGCGCCGGGTCGAACTGGTGTTTGGCGTCCGCCCACGGCAGTATTTCCGCCTCGGACCATCTTGGATGCTCCTCTTTACATTTCGTAATGAGTTCATCCCGTGATTGTTTGGCGTATCCGGTTAACATCTTGATAAATTCGTCACGCTGTTTTTTCCTTTCATCGCTGTCTTTATCGGCAGTTGGAACTGCGTCCTGCCAGGCAGGGTCTTCAAGGATGATGGCTTGAAGCAGGTCTGAGTGTTCGGACGCGATATCGCCCGCCGTGCCGGCACCCATGGAATGCCCCATGATAAAAGGTTTTACCAGATTGAGTTCCCGCATCAGCCCGAGTATCTGGAGGGCAAAACGGCTAAATTTAAAGTCCTTATCGAATCTATCGGAAAGGCCGTGACCCTGGGCGTCCGGCATGATAACGTCGTAGTCTTTAGCGAGGATTTCAGCTACCGGAGTCCAGCACAGTCCGTTATCGGTAGCGCCGTGGAGCAGTATGAAAGGAGGTTTGTTGCCCCCCGTCCGGTAATAACGGATTTTTATACCGTTGATATTAATATCGCCTTGCGTATACTTAATCATCGCTATACTTATTTGTGTAAAATGATGGCGACCCCGGATTGTTGAAAGTAGCCGACGCTTTAAAGCCCGAACTTTTTTCCTCTCACATCATCTTGTAAGCCAGGAATGTGCTGATTATAGGAAAGGCGCATAGCATGGCAATATTAAGCACGTCAGCTATAATGAACGGTATTACGCCGCGGTAAATCGCACTGAGAGGGGCATCGATGACTCCGCGAAGACCAAAGAGGTTGATGCCGAAAGGCGGTGTGATTTGTCCTATTTCTATTATCCTCACCGTGATTACACTCCACCATATAATGTCAAACTTTAACGCCTCCATCGCCGGGAAGAGGATAGGAATGGTGAGGATGACTATGGCAAGGACATCAAAAAAGCAGCCAAGGACCATATAAACCAGCAGGATAATAGCCAGGATAGCCCATTTGGATAGCGGTAAACCGACTAAAAACTCGCCGAGGGTATTGGGAAGCTGGGTTACGGCCAGGAAGGCATTGAACAGGAAGACACCCGCCAGTATGACCACAATCATACCCATCATTCTGGCGGTGTCCATCAGGGAATCCCAGAAGCGTCGGCGGCTCATCTCTCTCCTCACCAGGGTGATAATCAAAGCCCCAAAGGCGCCGATAGCGCCAGCCTCGGTAACCGTGCATACACCACCATAAATACTCCCCATTACCACGAGGAATAAAAGAGCAATCGGCCACGTTTGCTTTACCGACGCTCCTCTCTCCCTCCATGTCGGCTTAATCCCACCCGGAGCTAATTTGGGATTAATCTTGCACACAACGGCAAGGGCGAGCATATAGAATACGACTTCAGAGATGCCGGGTAATAACCCGGCTATAAATAGTTGTCCGATGTTTAATTCTGCCATTATCCCGATGAGAATAAATCCCATGCTGGGCGGTATTAAAATGCCCAGGGTGCCCCCGGCCGATATAACCCCGGCCGCTAACGGCATGTCATACCCCGCCTTTCTCATCTCCGGATACGCCACCTTACCCATGACAATTGAACCGGCTAAACTGGAACCAGCTACGGCAGCAAACAGACCGCAGCCGCCTACCGTGGCCATAGCCAGACCGCCCTTGAACTGGCCCACCCAGGCACGTGCCGTTTGATAGGCTTCTTTGCCTATCCCGCCCTGTGCGACAAAGGCGGCCATAAGAAAGAACATAGCGAGCACGGTAAAATTGTAGTCACCCATTCTGTTAAAAGGTATTATGGCCAGATTGCCGAGAGCGGCACCCCAGCCGCCGATCAGGGCAAAGCCGATAAAACCGGCGATAAGCAAAGTTAAACCCAGGTGCGTTCCCATTAAGATGAGAACGACAACAATAACGCAACCTATGAGGCCAATTACAGTCTGACTCATCGCTTTGAAACCTCGATAAAAAGATCATAGATGTCTATAAGTAATATGAACGCCAGCCAAAAGAAACCTATGGTAAAGATGAGCATAAAAGGCCAGAGTGTTATGCCTAATGTTATTGTTTCGCCACCCACTGTTTTGTGCATGTACTTCCACGCCCTCAGCCATCCCTGCCAGGTTACCAGGGCAGACCCCATGAGACATATGAAATAGGAGAATATAAACAACCCGGCTCGTCCTCTCGGGGTAAGACGGTCAGAGACTAAATTTATCTGAATGTGCCCCTTGACAAGCTGGGTATAGCCAATGGCCATGGCTCCACAGATAACGAAAGCCATTGACACCATTTCCCAGGCACCATCTATCGGACAAAGGAAGAGGTAACGGCCGATGACGTCGGCGGTCGATATAAGCATCATTACGGCGAGCATGAGGGCTGAAATAACGACCATCACCTCGGTGATCCGCTTTACTACACGCCTGAATCGTGATAACGGCTGACTTGGCTGTTCCATGTCGTCTCCTTTATAGCACTCCTGCCTTTGCGTAACGGGGACAGGAAAGCTAAACGGAGTGCCTAATTACTCGTAAATTACTCCGTTAATCCTCAAAGTCATGGAGGATGAGATAACCTGATGATGAGTGAAGCCTGTTATTACGCATCTCCTTTATTTTCATGTCTCATCATGTTTGTTTGACTTATTATATATTTTACTAATAAAATTGTAAAACTCATTGAATAATCATAGTTGATATTCCTTGACAAATTTTTACGCATTATTTAAGATAAAGCCTACAGAATAATAAAAATAGCCGAATACAATTATGTGTTGAATTGTTTTTTATACTTCCTCGTTGATTGTTTTAAATCTGAAAACAGGAGGTATCAGTATGTAAATGTGTACTAAAGAAAATAGATGTTTTGGGCTTAGTTATTTAGTAAAGGAGTAACGAATGAAAAAAAGACACTGGATAATCACGGTACTCGCTTTCGTTTTAGTTTCGGCTCTCCTGTTATCTGCCTGTGGTGAGGCCAAGGAACCAGCGCCTACTTCACAACCGGCGCCTACTACAGAACCGGCTCCTGCCGAAGTCAAGACGATTAAGATTCATTATTCTTGCCCGCCCAATAAGGGCTACTCACCAGGAATGGAGTGGTTTAAAGAAGAGTTCCCCAAGCGGACGAACGGTCGCTACAAGGTAGAAACCTATGGAGCCTCGACCCTGGTACCAATAGACGCCGTTCTGGACTCAACCAGACAGAATGTCTGCCAGATTGGGACGACTTCTTTGTCCCAGTTTGCCAAGGATTTCCCGTTAGGTATTGCTCAGCAGATGCCGGGGATGGGCTTTCCCTGGCCCGGTGACTACCCCGATAGTTTAGACGTACAGGCCGCTGCCCAGTGGGAATTCCTCACCACGGTAACGGAAGTAGCTGCAGAGTTCGAGGACTTCGTGCATCTCGGGCCGCCTTTTGCCTTGGAGACGTCTTATCTGATAATGATAGACAAGGAAGTACGCTTGCCAGCAGACTTTAGAGGCACGAAGATGGCCGCGACCGGTCCCGCAGCGGAGCTGGTAGAGGCTAACGGAGGCGCGACGGTGGCTATAGTGGTCCCTCAGATTTTCATGAACCTGGAGAAAAAAGTTGTGGAGGGGGCCTTAGCGAATTTCACCATGGCCACAGATTGGAAGTATGAAACCATATGCCATTACTTTTTTATGCAGGATTTTGGCGCTTCACTGATTGTTTCCCTGATGAACAAGGAATTCTATGATTCGATGTCACCGGAAGACCAGAAGATACTGCTGGATACATGGGAAGAAGCCACGCAGGTTACTCGAGATTTCCAGAAAAATAGCACCGTAGTATCCAAGGGTATTCTTGAAGATGCCGGCATAGAACTCAAGCGGCCCACAGCCGAAGAGACAGCAGTGTGGGAAAAAGCTTTTGAGGAAGTCTGCGTTCGTGGCTGGAAAGAAGATGCCGCATCAGTGGGTATAAGTGAAGCAACTTGTGATAAAGTCCTTCAGGCATGGAAAGACATCAGAGAGAAATACTGGAAGCAGTATAATCTGCCTGGCGAACCTTAAAATAGGGTGCCACCAGTTCTAGGATTATCATAGGTTTTCAGGTTTTTGTCATAATAGAAAAGGTTTCGAGTTGTAATATACTCCGAAACCTTTTCTTTTTCCCGTGGAGAGTGTTATATAGTGGCGACCCCGGGGGGATTTGAACCCCCGATCTCCACCGTGACAGGGTGGCATGTTAGACCGCTACACCACGGGGCCGCGGTATTGACAGACGGCGTGTTTTTGAACTCGCGCCGTATAATATGAGTCTAGCAAAGGCGTAGTGGTGTGTCAAGGTATACCGCCTGGCTCCCGGCTTTGCTTCACGTATTTGTCATGTCTCATGTTGTTGTCACTAAAAATGGATTATGGTATAATTACGTAAAATTGCACGAGGAACAGGAGTGGCGAGAAAGAAAGCGGTAACGAAGACCGAAGATACCCGGCAGTCAGAATATGAGCTGGTCTGCATTATCAATCCGGATGTAACCGAGGAAGAACTGGAGAGCAAGCTGAACGGCATCAACGAGTACATCACCGGTCATGACGGCGTTGTCTCCAGCGTGGATAAGTGGGGCAAGAAAAAGCTTGCCTATCCCCTGAAAAAGTATCTGGAAGGTAATTACGTTCTCACCAGGTTCAAGATAAGCCCGGAACGATGTAAGGAACTGGAAGCAAACCTGAAAATATCCGAGGAGATACTGAGGCATCTTTTACTGAAGGTAGAGAGTTAATTTCGAGGATTGGTCAACATGAGTAGGACCGGGGAGGTGAAGAGGCAATGCCGAGTTTGAACAAGGTGACGATTATCGGGAATGTTGGCAACGAACCGGAGATGCGTTTTACCCCAAACGGAAAGCCGGTCACGTCTTTCTCCGTGGCTACTAACTGGGTCTATACTTCTCCAGAGGGGGAACGCCGCCAGGAGACGGAATGGTTTAACGTGGTAGCCTGGAACAGGCTTGCCGAACAGTGCAACCAGTTCCTGGCTAAAGGCAGGCTCGTCTATGCTGAGGGAAGGATACATACCCATAACTGGGAAAGCCAGGACGGGCAGCCCCATTCGAGAATAGAAGTAATTGCCAACCGGGTTATCTTTCTTGACAGGAGGGGCGCCGCGCCGCTCTCGGATGAGAAAGCTGACGAGGCTGGCGTGGCTGAAATGGAGCCGGAAGACCTTCCCTTTTAATTTAATTAATAGTAAATAAATTATCGATAACGAGGATAGGATGACACAATCCAGAGACGCCAAACCGAGGCGAACCGGGCGGGGCAAGTACATACCCAAGCGGAAAATATGCTTCTTCTGCCGGGATAAGGTTGAGCACATCGATTATAAAGACGTGGCTATGCTGCGTCCCTATATATCGGATAGAGGTAAAATCTCCCCGCGTAGAAAAAGCGGTGCCTGCGCCAAACACCAGCGCGCCCTGACTACTGCCATCAAGAGAGCGCGGCATCTGGCTTTGTTGCCGTTTGTCCCCGCTCACGTTCATAAAACCGGGGGCGTTGGCTTAAAGGGCTAGCATCGCGGTACAACCGGCATCAGGCTTTCCATTTCTCCAGAAAACAATGTAGTATTAACAGGGAGTAAAAGTGCCGAAAAGGACCTATCAACCGAAGAGGATTCCCAGGAAACGGCAGCACGGTTTCCTGAAGAGGATGAGCACGCGTAGCGGTCGGGATATCCTGAAATCAAGACGATTAAAAGGGCGACGGAAATTAACCGTTGTTTAAAGGGGTGTTTCTTCGTCCGGATGTGGTAGAGTGAGGGGAGAACGGTATCTTACCAGGGACGCACAGTTTCAGCTGGTCTATAAGAAAGGTGGTTCTTGGGCGGGCAGGGAGCTTGTTATTAAAACTCTGCCCAACGGACTCGGGTTAACCAGGTACGGCCTGGCGATTGGCAAGCGTGTCGGCAAGGCTGTAGTCAGAAACAGAGTAAAACGTCGGCTGCGCGAGATATTGAAGCAGGCGCCGCTGCGGGAGGGCTGGGATATCGTGGTTATTGCCCGCGCGTCGGCAGCGGCGGTCGACTATAAAAGCCTGGAAAAATGTGTCAGGAACCTGTTAAACCGGGCTGGATTGCTGATGGGGGAATATGAAGGCGTTAGCCCTGGAATTAATTAAGCTATACCAGCTTACCCTGTCACGGGTTATGCCACCGGCATGTCGTTTTCAGCCGACCTGTTCTCAGTATACTTACGAGGCCATCGGCAAGTTCGGGCTTTTTAAGGGGATTTATATGGGCATCCGGCGTATCACCCGCTGCCATCCTTTCAACCCGGGTGGTTATGACCCCGTTCCGTGATACGCAGGTTTGTTTATCGGGGGGAGTATTATTGAATTGAAGAAAAAGTGGAATGCCGGCTGGGCAGTACTGCTGCTGGTATTGATTTTGACCATTACCCTGGTCGGCTTCAGCTGCATCAGAGGCCTTACATCCATCGGCTGGTCGGGGGGAGTCGTGCATGACGGCACTCTCTACGTTGGCTCGCAGGAAGGCCGTCTGGTATCGATTAACCTGTCCAGCGAAGCCCGTTTCTGGTCGGACGCCCTTAAGCCGGTAAGTCAGCCGGGGCTGTTCGGTTGCTCTCCTGCCACGGGTGGGGGAGGTTGCGGCGCGGGTTCGGCGGGAGTGGCTGTTTACGGCACCCCGGTAGTCGTCGGCGAGCTTGTCTATATGGCAGGTTATAACGGCAAGATTTACGCCTGTAATATTGACAACCTGTCAGTACGCTGGGTCTATCCCCGGGACTCTTACGTTCCGCCCGTTGTCGGCGGTATGGTAGCCGCCGATGGAAAGCTGTTTTTCGGCTGTTCCAATGGAAAGATTGACAATGAAAAAGTCGACGGTATTGTGTTCGCCCTGGATGCCGAAACCGGTGATTACCTGTACAGCTTCGAGACCGAAGACAAGATATGGGGCACGCCGGCCGTCGATGGCGATACCCTTTACATCGGTTCTTTTGATAAAAAAGTGTATGCCTTAAGCACAAAAGACCTGACCAAAAAATGGGAGTATGCCACGGAAGGTTCCATTATCGCCACGCCGCTGGTATATAACGGAACGGTCTATGTCGGCTCCATGGACAGGAATTTATACGCCCTGGACGCCTCCACCGGCAGTCTGAAATGGAAATTCACCGGAAATAACTGGTTCTGGGCTGAGCCGGTCGTTTATAACGACATGATTTACGCCGGCTGTCTTGATAATTTCGTCTATGTTTTAAGGGCGGCTACCGGCGAGAAAGTGGCTGAGATTGACATGATGGGACAGATATCCTCGAGTCCCGTTATCGTGGGTGGTTCCATTATCTTTACCACCAGAGAGGGCATTGTCTATTCGCTGGATACCGGCACCAACGGGACCAAGCAGCTCGCGGACCTAGAGGAGGATATCGACGGCCCGTTGACCGCCCATGAAAATGTTGTATATATACATACCCAGAGCAACCTGTTGCAGCGCATCGACGCTGTTAACGGTTCGTTATTAAATCCATATTCTCTATCGAAGGTTGACTGAGGAAATACCATTAAGGAACAAATGATTTGAATGCCTGGGAACTGATCATACAGCAGCCGGTAATTAATATACTCATCGTCATGGCAAGCTTCATGGGCGGCAGCTTCGGCGCGGCTATCATCGCCCTGACCATCATCGTCAATTTAGCCATGCTCCCGCTGACCCTGAGCCAGATACGCTCCTCCAAGGCGATGCAGGACCTGCAGCCGAAGATAGCCGAGCTCCAGAAGAAGTACGGCAAAGACCGGCAGAAACTTTCCCAGGAGCAGATGAAGCTCTATAAGGAATCCGGCATCAAGCCTGCCGGCTGTTTTATTACCATGATTATCCAGATGCCGGTATGGATTGCCCTCTACCAGTCCATTATGCTGGCACTGGCGTATGTACCGGAAGGACTGCTCAACCTCTCGCGTTTCCTTTATCCCTGGGATACCGTTTTCAGTGTTTTACCGCTCGACCGCATTTTCCTCACTCTGGACCTGGCGCAGCCTAATTTCATTCTGGCGATTCTCGTCGCCGCCACCATGTGGATACAGCAGAAGATGTCGACCACCGTTCCCAGCGACCCCCGGCAGGCGCAGCAGAGCCAGCTGATGATATGGATGATGCCCATGATGTTCGGCCTGCTGGCGCTTTCTTTCCCTGCCGGATTGTCTCTCTACTGGGTGACCTCCAGCGTTGTCAGGATTTTCCTCCAGTACCGCGTTACCGGCTGGGGCGGACTCCGCCGTCAGATGCCTAAACAGACTGAAACAGAAAAGAAGTACGTTAAGTTTGAGGAATCGGTACAGCGTACGTCTTCGGACGATGTCGGCGCGGACATCGTTATAGAAGGCGATAAGACGGGCACCAGTGCCCTGAAACCAGATAAATCCAGGTATCAACCCGGCAAAGACAGGGCGAGACGGCGCCGTAAAAAATAGGCGCGTTATTTATGTGAGGTAAAGCGGATATGGAGATACCTGAGGAACACCAAGAAATATACGATGCCACCAGAGAAGTGCTGGAAAAGCTGCTGGAACTGATGGACCTGCCTTCCAAAGTTGCGCTTTCCGAGGAATTTACGGTAATAGAAGATGACGGCAGTCTTTCTTCGCTGGGATTTAATATAGAGGGTGAAGACCTGGGCATCATTATCGGGCGGCGCGGACAGACCATGGTTTCCCTGCAGTACATCGTCAGGCTGATAATGTCGCACAAAATGGAAGTCAAACTCCCAATCGTTCTCGATGTCGAAGGCTACAAGCAGCGCCGTTGCGAGGGACTACGCACGCTGGCTCTCCGGCTGGCGGACCAGGTCAGGGACAGAAAAGCGCCTTTTTCCATGGAGCCAATGTCCCCGTTTGAAAGGCGGGTTATTCACCTCGCCCTGGTCGACCATCCCGATGTCATCACCGAGAGCACCGGCGTCGGCGATGGCAGAAAGGTCGTCATCATACCCAAGAAATTGCCGGACTATTGATTTTTCTGACATTTTGTGTTAACATAATTCTGTTAAAGGCAGTGACGGAGAAGAGTAGGGGTGGTTAAGGATAACCAGCGAGTCTGGTACGGTGCGAGCAGATTTGTCCTCACCCTGAAAATCCCTCCCGAGCCGCCAACTGAAAGTCCTGAAAGGGGCGAGTAGGCCTGGACGGAGCCGTCAACCGTTATCATTGACGAGGGCATGAAAGCGTGACCTGTTGAGTGTCCCCTTCGCGGGAAGGGGGAATCTGGGTGGTACCGCGGGAACATTAAGTCTCGTCCCTGAGGACGGGGCTTTTTTATTTGAATAAAGTGTCATTGCGAGGAGCGTAGCGACGTGGCAATCCCCGACGCTGAAAAATATATACGCTTCTGTTGAGAGTATAATATAAAAAAATAACTAATACAGGAGTCTACTATGTTCAGTCCGGTCGGGAGTCGGGTCAGTTTTCCTCAGCTTGAGGAAAAGATTCTTGAATACTGGCAGAATAAGGACATTTTCCGCCGTAGCGTTGCGGCGCGTAAGGACGGGCCGCGCTTTGTCCTGTACGACGGTCCTCCCACGCTCAACGGCAACCCGGCGCTGCACCATGTCCTGACGTCCGTTTTCAAGGATGCCATTCCGCGTTATAAAGTGATGAAGGGCTATTACGCCCCGCGCATCGGGGGGTGGGACACCCACGGACTGCCGGTAGAGCTGGAAGTAGAGAAGCAGCTCGGCTTTTCCTCCAAGACTCAAATAGAGGAATATGGCGTCGACCGCTTTAACGAGTTGTGTCGCAAAAGCGTTAACGGCTATATGAGCGAGTTCGAGGAGCTTATCAGGCGCATCGGCTACTGGGTAGACCTTGAAAACGCTTACGTCACCATGAGCAACGACTATATAGAGTCGTGCTGGTGGATAATCAAGCAGATGTGGGATAAAGGGCTTATTTACCAGGGCTATCGCGTTACCCCTCACTGCCCCCGTTGCGGCACCTCGCTCAGTTCTCACGAGATAGCCCAGGGCTATAAGGAAGACACGGTAGACCCCTCTGTTTACATAAAGTTCAGGGTTGCTGGGGGATTTTCTGATGTCCCTGACAGGGATAAACCGGTCTATTTTCTCGCCTGGACGACCACTCCCTGGACACTCCCCGGCAATACCGCCCTCGCCATATCACCCGACGCCGAGTATTCGCTGCTTGACGTCAGGGAAGAGTATCTGGTCATGGCTTCGCGACTGGTCGGCGCCGTCGGTCTGGAAAGCTATCCTGTCTTAAAAAAGATAGAGGGCAAAGCCCTTATCGGCGACAGCTATGAGCCGTTGTTCAATCCACACGATTTCTCCGTGGAACGTCTCCGGTTTCAGAAAAGCGGTGCTCTGGTGGCTCAGGAATCGGACAAAGCCCTGACCTACCCCGTTATCAGCGGTGACTTCGTTACCATGGAAGACGGCACCGGCATTGTCCATATCGCTCCCGCCTTCGGAGAAGTCGATTACGAAGCCGGTAAGGAGTGGGAACTGGACTTCGTCCAGCAGGTAGATTTGCAGGGTAAGATAACCGGCAGCTATCCGTTCGCCGGCAAGTTCGTCAAGGACGCCGATGAGGATATTCTGGAAGATTTGAAGTCGCGCAGACTGCTCCTCCGCCGCGAGACCATCAAGCATACGTATCCCTTCTGCTGGCGCTGCGAGACACCGCTGGTCTACTATGCCAAGGAGACCTGGTATATCCAGACGACTGCCCTGAAAGACAGGCTTGTGACCGGTAATGATGAAATTAACTGGTATCCGGAGCATATTAAAAAGGGCCGCTTCGGCGACTGGCTGGAGAACAATATCGACTGGGCTTTTTCGCGGGAGCGCTACTGGGGCACGCCGCTGCCGGTCTGGCACTGCGAGAAATGTGGTCGCTTCGAGTGCGTCGGCGGCATAGAAGAGCTGAAGCAGAAAGACAGTTTTTCCGGATTTAAGGAACCGCTTGACCTGCACCGTCCCTACGTTGACGGTTTGACTTTTAAATGCTCGGAATGTAGTGGAACGATGAAACGCGTCCCCGAGGTCATCGACGCCTGGTTTGATTCCGGGGCGATGCCGGTAGCCCAGAGCCACTATCCTTATGAAAACAGGACCATGCTTGAGGACGGCAGCTTCCCGGCCGACTATATCTGCGAGGCTATTGACCAGACCCGCGGCTGGTTCTACAGTCTCCACGCCATATCCATATTGTTGTTCAACAGGCCCTGTTATAAAAACGTTATCTGCCTGGGGCATATCCTGGATCCCAAAGGGGAAAAGATGAGCAAGCGCAAGGGGAATGTCGTCTGGCCCTTTGAAGTCATCAAGAAACACGGCGCCGACGCCCTGCGCTGGTACCTGTATACCGCCTCGGCGCCGGGCAATCCGCGCCAGTTTGACGATAAGCAGCTTGACGAGATTTCACGGCGCTTCCTGGCTACGCTCTGGAACGTCTATTCATTCTTCGTCATGTACGCCAATATAGACGAATACAGACCGGCTTCGGAAACACCGTCGCCTTCCGAGGCTGAACTGGACAGGTGGATTCTCTCCGAGCTTAACCAGCTGATTATCGATGTGGATACCGCCCTGGACGGTTACAGCCCTACCGATGCCGGCAGAAAGATAGAGACATTTGTCGACGGGCTTTCCAACTGGTACGTCCGACGGAGCCGGCGCCGTTTCTGGAAGAGCGAAAACGATGCCGACAAGCTTTCCGCTTATAACACGCTTTACCAGTGCCTGGTAACGCTGGCAAAACTTACGGCTCCTCTCACCCCCTTCATCGCCGAGGAACTCTACCGGAACCTGGTGCTTTCGGCCTTTCCGCAGGGGCCGGAGAGCGTTCACCTGACCGATTTTCCGGTGGCTGATAAAGGGATGATTGATAGGCAGCTATCGGCTGATAACCGGCTGGCGATGAAAATTTGCAGTCTGGGTCGTTCCGCCAGGAGCCAGGCAGGCATCAAGATACGGCAACCGCTGGCTGAAGTCTATGTCGGCGTTAGCTCGGAGGCGGAAAAACGGGCGATAGAGAGAATGGCGCCGCTGATGCTGGAAGAACTGAACATCAAGGAGTTGTTCTGTGATGCTGTTGAGAAAGTGGCTGGAAAGGAAGACACCGGCATCGCTGTTGCCAGCGAGTCGGGCAACAGCGTGGCTGTTTCCTGTTATATTACCGCCGAGCTTGAAGCCGAAGGAATGGCGCGCGAGATAGTCCATCGCGTCCAGAACATGCGTCGTTCCGCCGGCTATGAAATAGCCGACCATATCGTCATGTATTACGAGGCGGACGCCTTTATCATGCAGTCGTTATCGTCCTTCGCCGATTACGTTATGCAGGAAACGCTGGCGCGTTCGGTTGAGGAAGGCGTTCCGGACGATGTCGACCTTAAGGAGACGTTTAAGATAAGCGGCTATACCGTCCTGCTTGGCGTGAAAAAGGTGGACTAGTTTAAGGTCGAGGGCTTTCGATGGGTGTTACCTGGGTGGTACGCTCCTCGTCACCCCGCCAGTATATTATATCCAGCGGTTTGCCGATTACTGCGGCATGCAGTATCTTGGTCAGTTCCTCAACGGCAACGACTTCCTCGCCGCCGATGCTGGTAATGACGTCCCATTTCTTCAGTCCCGCCTTATCTGCCGGGCTGTCCTTGACCACCTCGGTCAGCAGTACTCCCTGGTCGACCTTGAGGTTCAACTGCCGGATAGCCAGCTGGTCTACGGTATAAAGCCCCACGCCAAGCCACGGTCGCGTGACATATCCCCTGGTGACCAGCTCTTGGATGATTGGCGAAGCCGTATCGATGCTGATGGCGTAGCCCATCCCCTCGACGCCTACCTGGGCGACCTTGGCGCTGGTGATGCCGATAACCTCCCCGGCGAGGTTTACCAGGGGGCCGCCGCTGTTGCCGGGATTGATGGCGGCGCTGGTCTCGATGAGGTCATACAGCGTTTGTCCCTGATCTACCTGTAACGATACGTCTTTCCGGCTGATGATGCCCTCGGTAGCTCTTATTCCCTGTCCCAGTGCGTTGCCGATGGCGATGACCCAGTCGCCGACTCTCATCCTGGAGGTACTCCCGATTTTTACCGCCGGCAGGTCCCTGGCGTCTATCTTGATTACCGCCAGGTCGTTGAGGACGTCGGTAGCCACCGAATCAATGTCGGCGGTATAGGAGGTGCCGTCATTAGTGGTCACGGTGATGGTCTGGGCGCCTTCGACGACGTGGTTGTTGGTTACCACCAGCCCGTTTGAATCGATTATCCACCCCGACCCGGCTCCTTCCTGGGTGTAGGGGCGGTTGAAGAAATCGTAGGAAACTACCTCGGTATTGATGGCTACTACCGAGGGTTTCACCTGTGCCACGATATCGGCGATGCTGGGCAAGTTAATCGCCGACCCAGTTGATATCGGCGGTTCCCAGTCACGGATTATCGGCGTGACGGCGGGTGTCTGTGTCGGCATTGCCGTTACATTCGCCGTCTGCGTGGGGGTATCCGGCGGCGATGTCCTCGTATCGCTGATTTCTATGCAGCTGAGTCCCGGTATCAGGGCAAGTGAGAAAATGAGTAATATAGAGATGAATAAAACCTTGAAATTTAACTTTTTCATTTAGTCATGGCTTTCTTGATACCCGTTCACAATTATATCATACGTAATAATTGTTAATAAATTATGAAAATTAAGGATATATTCCCCGCCCCCCTTCGGTTGTTATCTACTCCCACTCCAACCGCCCTCGTATCATTACCCGCTTATCACATAGGATTTTTAACCCTCCCCACGGCGTAAAGTAGCCAGCAAAGAGAGTGGTAGGGAGCGAGGTAAAACCATTATTGAAAAAGAAGCCCCGCTCACCTTTCACGGGAGAGGGGGCTTCTTATCTTTGTTTTATACAGGCTTTACTTGTATTCGGCGGGGACTTCCGGCAGTTCTTTTAACGCTTCCTTGACCATGTCCTCGGGGTAGGCGTAGTCCTGAAGCTTGCCGGAGAGATATGCCTCGTAAGCCGCCATGTCAAAGTGCCCATGGCCGCTGTGCGCCAGCAGGATTACCTTGGACTTTCCTTCTTCCTTGCATTTTAGCGCCTCGTCGATGGTAACCCTGATGGCGTGGTTGGTCTCCGGGGCGCTGATGATGCCCTCGGTGCGGGCGAATTGGACTCCGGCTTCGAACGTCGCCAGTTGAGGTACTGCCGTCGCTTCTACGAAGCCGAGTTTGTGGAGGTGGCAGATAATCGGCGCCATGCCGTGGTAGCGCAGGCCGCCGGCGTGGACGGGTGGTGGTATGAAGCCGTGTCCCAGCGTGAACATCTTGGCGATGGGCGCCATCCCGGCAACGTCGCCGTAGTCGTAGGCGTACAGGCCCTTGGTGACCGTCGGGCAGCTCTCCGGCTCGACGTTGATGATACGCAGGTTCGGCTTCTTGCCGAGGATTTTATCCCTGACGAACGGCAGGTACAAACCAGCGAAGTTAGAGCCGCCGCCGATGCAGCCGACGATGATGTCCGGGTAGTCACCCGCCATTTCCATTAGTGTCATGGCTTCCTGGCCGTTAACGGTCTGATGCATCAGCACATGGTTGAGAACGCTGCCGAGCGAGTAGTGGGTGTCATCTCGCATGACGCAATCTTCGACGGCCTCGCTGATAGCCAGTCCGAGGCTACCGGGGCAGTCGGGGTCTTTCGCCAGCATGTCGCGTCCGGCTTTGGTATCGGTACTGGGACTCGGCACACAGGTGGCGCCCCAGGTCTCCATCATGATGCGGCGGTAGGGCTTCTGATTATAGCTGACCTTGACCATATAGACCTTGCATTCCAGGTCGAACAGCTTGCACGCGAAAGCCAGCGAGCTTCCCCATTGACCAGCGCCAGTCTCGGTGGTGATGCGCTTGATGCCTTCGGCTTTGTTGTAGAATGCCTGGGCAACGGCGGTATTCGGCTTGTGGCTTCCCGGCGGGCTGGTGCCCTCATATTTATAGTAGATCTTGGCAGGCGTATCCAGGGCTTTCTCCAGACGGTACGCCCGATGCAGTGTGGTCGGACGCCACAATCGGTACACATCCCGTACCTCTTCAGGAATGTCGATGTAGCGTTCTTGGCTGACCTCCTGCTTGATGAGTTCCATGGGGAACAGCGGCGCCAGGTCGGCCGGACCCAGTGGTTGCTTGGTGCCCGGGTGCAGGTAGGGGGGCAGCGGTTCCGGCAGGTCGGCCTGGATGTTATACCACTGCTTCGGTATTTTCTCTTCATCGAGAATAAACTTTGATTTGTCCATTCTTACCTCCTTTATTGGTTGTTCGTATGTATTCTTATTTCAACGGGTCGCTACATGCTGTTTTACCTCCCGGTTTTTTTATTAATCTAGAACGCGGCGCAAGCTACTGATGAAAGACTTTAGCGAAGCCAGGGTCGAATCCTCTTCAATAAACTGGATTATCCGGCTCCCCACAATAACGCCGTCGGCTATTCTCGCTACCCGCTTTGCCTGCTCCGGTGTGGATATCCCGAAACCCACGCACAGCGGCTTCCTGGTTTTTTGCCTTACCCTTTCTACAAAATCTTCCAGTTCCGGCGGCAGGGTATCTCTGGCTCCGGTAACTCCGGTGAGAGACACCAGATAAACAAATCCCGTTGATCTCTCCGTTACGGTGACGATTCTGTCTTCGGTGCTGGACGGCGCCAGCAGGTATATCATGTCGAGGTTATTTTTTCGGGCGGTTTTTTCCAGGTCGCCACCCTCTTCCGGAGGCAAGTCAGGGACTATTAAACCATTTATACCGGCTTTTGTGCAACTCCGGCAGAAATTATCCAGGCCGTAGTACAGCACCGGATTATAATATGTCATGTAAGCCAGCGGCGTATCTATCTTCTGCCGCAGTTCGGCGGCTATCTCCAGACAGGCTTTCACGGTGGTCCCGCGCTGCAATGCCTGGTAGCTGGACTTCTGTATGGTCGCTCCGTCTGCCAGGGGGTCGGAGAACGGTATGCCCAGCTCGATAATGTCGCAGCCGTTGTCCGCCAGTATCCGGGCTATTTCCGAGGTGGCTTTGATATCCGGGTAGCCTGCCGTTATATAGCCTATCAGCGCCTTGCGTCCCGATTCGAATACCGATGAAATCCGACTCATTTTTCCATCCCCAGGGCTTGGGCGACAATTTCCAGGTCTTTGTCCCCCCGCCCCGAAAGGTTGATAATAATCAGTTTATCCCTTGGTAATTCAGCCGCCAGCTCCGCCGCATAATATATAGCGTGGGCTGGCTCCAGCGCCGGAATAATGCCCTCGGTCTCGCCGACCAGTTTGAATCCTTCCAGCGCCTGTGCGTCGGTTACCGCCACGTAGGTCGCCCTCCCGCTGTCCTTATAGAAGCTGTGTTCCGGTCCCACCCCCGGGTAATCGAGTCCCGGGGCGATGCTATGAGTCTCCATTATCTGTCCGTTTTCGTCCTCCATGAGGTAGGACATGGTGCCGTGTAGTACACCCGTCTTGCCGGTGACCAGAGTTGCCGAGTGTTTTACCGTAGCCAGCCCGAGGCCACCCGCCTCAACCCCGATGAATTTAACCTCTTTATCAGCGTAGAAGGGATGGAAAAGTCCGATGCTGTTGCTGCCGCCGCCCACGCAGGCGATGAGGTAATCGGGCAGGCGCCCGTAAGCTGCCATTACCTGTTCACGCGTTTCACGCCCGATTATCGACTGGAAGTCGCGCACGATGACGGGGTAGGGGTGCGGTCCCACCACCGAGCCGAGTAAATAATGGGTATTGCCCACGTTACTTACCCAGTCGCGGATGGCTTCGTTGATGGCGTCTTTCAGCGTCCGGCTTCCCGATTCGACCGGGCGCATTTCGGCGCCGCAGAGTAAGATGCGGTTGACGTTGGACGCCTGGCGCCGCATGTCCTCCGACCCCATATAGATGATGCATTCCAGTCCCAGCATGGCGCAGACGGTAGCGACGGCTACTCCGTGTTGTCCCGCCCCGGTCTCGGCGATTATGCGCGTTTTGCCCATGCGTTTCGCCAGCAGTCCCTGTCCGAGGGCGTTATTGATTTTATGCGCCCCGGTATGGGCGAGGTCTTCACGCTTGAGCAGGATGGTCGGCCCACCCACCTTTTTAGAAAGCTGCTGCGCTTCATAGAGGGGCGTGGGACGTCCGATGTAGTCGCGGCACAGCCGGCTGAACTCTTCCTGGAAGCCTTTATCGGTTTTCGCTTCGGCATAGGCTTTTTCCAGTTCGCTTAGAGCCGGCATCAGCGTTTCCGGCACGAACTTACCGCCGTATTCCCCGAAGTAGCCTTTCTTATCCGGCAACGGTTTTCTTTCCATCGTATAAATCCTCGTAGCTGAAGTGCATCACCTGGCGTACCAGCCTCATGGTCTCGCGTCCTTCCCGGCGTGTCCTTTCCGTACCGTTATAAAGCGCTTCTTTAATAACCCCCGGTCTGGTTTCGTAATATGCCCTTTTTTCACGTATGGGGTCGAGAAAGGCGTTGATGATATCGGCGGCGTTTTTCTTGCACGCCACGCAGCCGATTTTCCCATGCCGGCAGCGCTTTTTAATGTCTTCTGCTTTCGTTTTATTGAAGGCGACGTGGTACTTGTAGATATTGCAGATATCCGGATGCCCCTTGTCGCTGGCTCTGATGCGGACGGGGTCGGTGATAGCCATGCTGACTTTTCTCCTCACTTCTTCCGCGGTGTCTTTCAGATATATGGCATTCTCCATGCTTTTGCTCATCTTCTGTCCGTTGAGCCCCGGCAGTCTGGCCACGTTGCCGACCTGTCCTTCCGGCACCGGAAAGACCTCCCCGAAAATGGAGTTGAAAGCCCGGGCGATTTCCCGCGTTTGCTCGACGTGCGGCATGTTGTCGTCTCCCACCGGCACGAGGTCCGACCGCACGATGAGTATATCGGCGGCCTGCGAGACCGGGTAGCCGAGAAATCCGTAGCTCATGGCGCGCAGCCCGGAGGTCTGGAACTCCTCTTTTACGGTGGGATTACGCTGCAGTCTCGCCAGCGTTACCAGCATCGAAAAAATAAACGTGAGTTCCGCTATTTCTGGAACCTGCGACTGTATAAAGAAAGTGCTCCTGGCAGGGTCCATGCCGACTGACAGCCAGTCGAGGACTACTTCTTTGATATTCTCCTTTATATATTCGGTTTTCTTGAGTCCATCGGTGAGATACTGGTAATCGGCGATGATGAAAAAGCAGTCGTACTCGTCCTGGAGCCTGACCCGATTCTCCAGCGAGCCAGCATAATGGCCGATATGCAACGGACCGGTCGGCCTGTCACCCGTTAATATCCTCTTTTTCATTTTTTATCCCTGTCCGCCTGGTTTACCGCTTTGATGAATGCTTTAATTTTTTCCACGTCTTTTAAGCCTCTGGTTTCAACTCCCGTGGAAACATCCACGCCCCAGGGCGATATCAGCTTTATCGCCCGGGCGACGTTGTCCGGGTTCAGTCCCCCGGCGATGATAACCGGGAACTCACGGGCTATCGGTACCGCCAGCTTCCAGTCGAACGTCATCCCGGTGCCGCCGTATTTCTCCCTGACGTTCGAGTCCAGATGGAAGACCAGCTTCCGGTCTTTCAGGAGCCTGGTACCGTAGGCGAGGTCTTTGCAGACCTGCTTCGGCAGCTGGTTCCGGCTGAGCCGTATCACTTTAACGATAGGCTTTTCGATTTCCCGGCAGTATTCCCATGGTTCGTCGCCGCTGAGCTGCACGCGGTCGACGTTACATTTCTCCGCTATCCGGTTTATCGTGCCCGCGTGGGCGTTAACGAAGACGCCTATGGCTTCGGTTTTCGCGCCGCTTTTTCTCAGGGCGGCCACTATCTTCTCGGCTTGCGCCGTCGAGATTTGCCGGGGACTCAGGGCAAAGACCAGCCCGATGAAGTCGGCTCCCGCCTCAGCGGCAGCTAAAGCCTGCTCCGCTGTCTTGATGCCGCAAATCTTTATTTTTGTCATGACATCAGTTCCTTTATCTTGGCGGGGATGTCTTTGGCGGTGACCAGCGCCTCGCCGATGAGGACGGCGTCAATCCCCCAATCCCGCAGCCTCTGTATATCGGCGCGGTTGTTGATGCCGCTCTCGCTGACCACGATTTTATCCTCGGGTATGAAAGGCAGGATGCGCTGCGTGGTGCTTAAATCGACCTTAAAAGTCTTCAGGTCCCGGTTGTTGATACCGATTATTTCCGCTCCGCTGTCCAGTGCCACGTTCAGTTCGGTCTCGTTATGCACTTCCACCAGGCAGCCCAGCCCTAGACTCGAGCTCAGCGACAGCAGGTTTTTCAGTTGTTTCGGCTCAAGGATGGCTGCTATCAGGAGCAGGGCATCGGCGCTGTAAGCAGCTGACTCGTATACCTGGTATTCGTCGTAGATGAAATCCTTGCGCAGCAGCGGCAGTGCCACCGTTTGTCTTATTGCCGTGAGGTGTTCGGGGCTTCCCTGGAAGTATTCGGCGTCGGTCAGCACCGATATCGCGGCGGCGCCGTTTTCGCTGTAAGTCCTTGCCAGCGCTATGGGGTCGAAATAAGGACTCATAAGCCCCCTAGACGGTGAGGCTTTCTTTACCTCGGCGATGAGTCTGACATTATCGCCTTTCAAAGCCGGGGCAAAGGCAAGCGGGGCTTTCCTTCGGGAGATGCATTCCTGCAGATAGGAAAGCTTGACCGCCTGCTTGTTCCGCCTGACCTCTCGCTTTTTGGTGACGAGAATCCTGTCCAGTATCGTGTCAGTCATTTTCCCCCAGTCGCTGGCTTAATGCTATCATTCCTTCGAGTTTTTCCCGGGCGCGGCCGCTGTCAATAGCTTCTTCAGCCAGTTTGGCGGCTTGCTTAAAGTCATTGGTGACATTTCCGGCTATTAACGCCGCCGCCGCGTTAATAACGACCGCGTTCCTGAGCGTGCCTTTTTCGCCGTCCAGGATTCGCCGCAACGCTGCGGCGTTTTCCCGGGGCGTTCCCCCTTTTATTTCCGCATTGTCGCCTTCAATATATCCGAAAGTAGCCGGTGAAATTTCGCGTAACGGCGATACCGACTCCCTTTTAACGTCCCACAACAGCGTTGGGCCGCTAACCGATATTTCGTCGAGGCCATCCTTGCCGTGTATTACCAGCGAGTGCCTCGTGCCGAGTCGGTGAAGAACGGCGGCTATCTTTTCGCCGATTTCCCGGCCAGGCACGCCGAGCACCAGGTGTTCCACACGGGCGGGATTAGTCAGAGGTCCTAATATATTAAAGACGGTGCGGATGCCTATCTCGCGCCGCACCGGCGCGGCGTACTTCATGGCAGGGTGAAAGACCTGGGCGAACATGAAGCCTATGCCCACCTTTTCTATGCACTCGCCGACTTTCTCCGGTGTTAAGTCTATCTTTATCCCGAGGGCTTCGAGGACGTCGGCGCTGCCGCACTTGCTGGTGGCGGCGCGGTTGCCGTGTTTGGCAACTTTGAGTCCCGCCCCCGCCGCCACGAAAGCCGCCGCCGTGGAAATGTTAAAGCTGCCGGAGTTGTCTCCGCCCGTCCCCACGATGTCTATGGTGGGGACGCTTACTTTTACCGGCATGGCTTTGTCCCGCATGACACTGGCTAATCCGGCTATTTCGTCGGGAGTTTCGCCCTTTATATGCAGAGCGGTGAGGAAAGCGCTTATCTGCGCCGGCGTTGCCTCTCCGTCCATTATCTCCTCCATGGCGCCTTTCGCTTCCTCGAAGCTCAGTGACTTCTGCGCTACTAGTGTGCTTATGGCTTCTTTAATCATGGTAATTCATCCCCTGAGAATGGAAGATTTTTAAGTGGACCGAGTTTCCAATTTCCTGTTTCACCAATTAGTTCTCTCTTGGATTCAAAGCCTCTGCCATATACATCTTTATAATAAGCTGTTAAATATTTTTTCCCATTTTCTGACTTTATTGATAAACGCAAAGGTATTGTTTTACCATCTTTTGCTAATGTACCGTAATCATATCTTTCCTGAATATATGTTTCACGTAGAACTTGGATAAACCCGTATAAATCTATTGCCGGACCTAAACCAATATTGTGGAGTACGCAAGAGAAGCCGTGAGTTTCTAATTCCTCATTGTTGGCCGTTTGTTCTCCTATAGCGCTTACATCACTACTTTGTGGTTTAGCAATATCTATTATCGGCCTAACTGAATCATATCTTTGCTCTCTCATCTCTTCAGCCATTTTTTCATTGGCTTCTGCTTGTTTCTTCGTGGAAGAAGCATAGACCGCTGTAACGCAAACCAAACCAATCATGAGTATTACCTGGCCCCAATCTGCTCCTTCTAACTCACTTGCACGATATGTTAAGAAAATTAAAAAAACAAGGCCCAATATCAATAATATTACAGTTAGTTCACTTACAAGACGATGCTTCTTCCTGATACTCTGAATTATCGCGAACACAAAATATAATAAGACTATTCCAGCTATAGAAATTGTAATCCAAATGAGATTGTCATCTATCCAATTATTTACATCCATCTTTTAACATCCCCCTTTTCCCCCACCTTTTAATCTATTCCCACCCAGACCACCCAGTCTCTTCCTCTGCTTATCTCGTGGGTTCTGCCTCCCAGCCCACTCCCATATTTAAAAAGTTTCTCAGTATTGCTTTCCCTTCTTTAGTCATTATCGATTCCGGGTGGAACTGCACGCCTTCGACCGGATATTCGCGGTGGCGTAAGCCCATGATAATGTCGTTTTCCGTCCAGGCGCTTATTTCCAGGCATTCCGGCAGGCTGTAGCGTTTTATCGCCAGCGAATGGTAGCGGATGGCGGAAAACGGACTGACTATCCCGTTGAAGACGCCCCTGCCGTCGTGATGGATTAACGAAGACTTACCGTGCTTAATCTCTCCGGCGTGGTCGACTTTCGCCCCGTAAGCGTACCCGACGCACTGGTGGCCCAGGCAGACGCCCAGTATCGGCAGGCGTTCGCCGAAATGCCGGATAACGTCGTTGGAGATACCGGCGTCCTCCGGTCTGCCCGGTCCCGGCGAGATGACGATTCTTTCCGGCGACATCTTCTCGATGTCCTCGATGGTCGTCATGTCGTTGCGCACCACCTCTACCTCTTCGCCCAGTTCGCTGATGTACTGGTAGAGGTTGTAGGTAAAGCTGTCGTAATTATCGATGAGTAAAATCATTCAGGCTGCCTCCGCGTTTTCGATGGCGGTGAGTAGCGCCTGGGCTTTGCTCAGGCACTCCTGGTATTCGTTGGCGGGGATGCTGTCCGCCACGATGCCGGCTCCCACCTGCACATAAGCCGTGTCGTCTTTAATGAGGATGGTGCGGATGGTGATGGCGGTATCGGTGTTGCCGCTGAAATCGAAGTAACCGACCGCCCCGGCGTAGGGTCCCCTCTTGTCCGGCTCCAGTTCGGCGATGATTTCCATGGCGCGTATCTTGGGGGCGCCGGAGACGGTACCCGCCGGGAAACCGGCACGTAAAGCGTCGAACTGGGTCAGTCCCTCCCTGAGCTTACCCTGTACGTGCGATACCAGGTGCATGACGTGAGAGTAGCGCTCGATGTCCATGAACTGGGTGACCTGTACCGTGCCGGGCTGGCTGATTCTGCCCACGTCGTTGCGGGCGAGGTCGACCAGCATGACATGCTCGGCGCGTTCTTTATCGTCCTTTTTTAGCTCCTCGGCAAGCGCTTTATCCTGCTGACTGTCGGCGCTGCGCGGCCTCGTGCCGGCGATGGGGTGGTTGGAAACGATGCCGTCCTCGACTCTTACGAGAAGTTCCGGGGACGTGCCGACGATATGGAAATCATCGAGGTGGAGGAAGTACATGTACGGCGAGGGGTTGACCGAGCGTAAAGCGCGGTAGATAGCGAACGGGCTGGCGCTGGTCTTTCGACTCAGCCTGAGCGACGGCACCGCCTGGATGATATCGCCCTCGTAGATGTATTTTTTAGTGCGTGTGACCATGGCTTCGTATTGTTCCCGGGTGACGTTAGCCGTCGTTTCCGTTTTTTCGCCGGGTATCGCCGGTTCTACGTTCGGTAAAGGCTGATTCAGTCTTGCCACCAGGTCATCGATTTTCTTTACAGCTTTGCCGTAGCTCTGCTCGATATCGCCGTCGGTATGCACGTGGGAGACCACCTTGATGGCATGGGTGAGGTGGTCGAAAATAAGCAGCGTATCCGCCAGCATCAGCCTGGATTCGGGCAGATTTACGGGGTCGTTCTCCGGCGAGGGCAGCTTCTCGAAGTACCGCGCCACCTCGTAGCTTAAATAGCCCACCATCCCCCCGTGAAAGCGGGGCAAGCCTTCTATAGCCACCGGCTTGTATCTCTCGAACTCCTTTTCGATTAGTTTCAGGGGGTCGGTCGGCCGCCGACTGTCCGTGTTGATTACCTTAGACGGCTCCGTCCCCAGGAAGCTATACCGCGCCAGTCTTTCGCCCCCCTCCACGCTCTCCAGCAGGAACGAGTACCTGCCGCGAGCTATCTTGAGGTACGCCGATACCGGCGTCTCCAGGTCCGCCTTGATTTCCCGGTAGACCGGCACCAGGTTGCCCCGGTCTTTCAGCTTTTTCACTTCTTCGAGTGTCGGATAGTACATATTCTTCCTTCGGCCTTGCTCGGGACGGGTCCACAAATAAAAAGCCCCCGTCCTCTAAAGGGGCGGGGGCTAATGCTTCCGCGGTGCCACCCTTCTTATCCCTCCGGTTCAGGAGGGATATCTCAGCGGGTACGGTCTGTGTATCTTCGGTGACGATACCCCGGGATATGCTAACGCTTCCCCTGCGTCAAAGCCTACTACCTCTTGGGTTCACCCTGAGACTTCGGCCTGAGCTCAGTCGAACACCCGTCGAAGGGTTCGGTTTGCGGCTCCCCGGTCCATTCAGCCCAGGCGCTGGCGTCGGCTCACACCTTCCCCGACTCTCTGAGCCCCGCTTCCGGGCTTACTACTCCGGTTCACAGCCTTTACATAATTTTGTTAACGTTTTACTTTATCATGGTGCGAAACTTTTGTCAAGCACTGTCTTAATGTCATTCTGAGCCCTCACGCTGCGCTCAGGATAAACTCCGCGAAGAATCTGCCCCCTCGCCCCCCTCGTCTTTTATCTTTTCCTACCCTTGCCGCCCAGAGTCATCACCTGCTTATCCCTTGGTTTACCTCCACCGGTTTCCCCCTTTGAAAAAGGGGGACTAAGGGGGATTTTAGCAACCCTTTATCCCTTCTTCGGCGGTGTGAGGGAGAATGGCAAAACGTTCGGGAATGCTTCGCGTGACCTGCCCCTGGTCAGCGTCTGCGGTATCACCCGTGCCAGCTCTTCCGGTGTAAAATTACCCTTCTTCCAGAGCACCTGCTTCACCGGCGGCGGGTCCTCGAAGATTCCCACGTGACCGTTGAACACCTCAAAGATGCACCCGTTAATGTGGTCGGCGGCCTCGCTGGCCAGGTAAATAACCAGCGCCGCCACGTCTTCAGGTGTCCTTTCCTCGAACTCTTTTATCTTTACTTTAGCCCCCCGCCACGCCGCAATGGGGCGTATGACGTTGCAGGTGACGCCGAATTCCGCCATGTCCCGCGCCACCGACCTTGAAAAGCCGGTGATACCCTCTTTGGCGGCGGCATAGGTCGCCCCTTCCTTCGACCCCAGCCCGATGTGCGACGAGGTATTGATTATCCTCCCGTATTTCTGTTCCTTCATAATCGGCGCCGCTTCACGCGTGCAGTAATAAGTCCCGTAGAGGTGGACCTTCAGCATGGCGTCCCAGTCCGTGTTCTTTATCTGGTAAATCGGGGCGTTCCTTATGATTCCGGCATTATTCACCAGGATATCGATGCGGCCGTACTTTTCAAGGGCTGTCCTGATGATATTTCTGGCGCCCGACTCCATCGCCACGCTGTCATAACTGGCGATGGCGTCACCGCCGCTTTGCTTTATCGTTTTTACTACATTATCGGCGGCGTCTTGAGACTCTCCGTCGCCATCGAACGAGGTCCCTAGGTCGTTAACGACTATTCTCGCGCCTTGCGCCGCCATGCCGACGGCATGAGCCCGCCCCAGGCCGTTGCCCGCTCCCGTGATAACCGCAACTTTATCTTTCAGCATGTCTCCCATGAAATACCCCCTTAGACGTAATGGTCATTCCAGAAGGGACAGCACTTCCTTCAGGGAAGCTATCCTCGGGCCGGCCCAGTCTTCTTCCCGGTCGATATAATGGGCGTCTACAGACTCGTCGGGGTCGCGGATAAGCACCGGGTGCATGCCCACCTTTTTTGCCCCCGTAAGCTCTTGACTGCTGCCGTCGCCGACGTACAGGCAGTCCTGAGGTCTTACTTTCAACTCGTCGGTAGCCAGGTGATATATACGCGGGTCGGGCTTCTTGATACCGGCGACGCAGGAAAACACGGTAACCTGAAAGAACGGGGCCAGGGGGGTGCTTTCCCAGACTATCGGGATCTCGCCCGAGCAGTCGCTGATAAGCCCCAGTTTATAGCCTTTGGTTTTTAGATACGACAGCGTTTCCAGGGCATCTCGCCGCGGTATCATGGAACGTTTCGTATAGTCCAATCTCACGCGAAAAGCGTGGTCTACCTGGGCTTCGGTCACGCTGACATTAAGCTTATGGCAGATATACTCGATGCTTTCCTTCTGGGTAGCATGGACGCCGGTAACGCGCTCGGGGAAAGAATCCAGCCAGATACGCTGGAAGTCCCGAAACGGGGTGTTGAGAATGGACGCCATTTCCGCCAGGACGTTTTCGTATTCCGTTCGTACGAAATTTTCAATAAGTGTCCCGAAGAGGTCGAAGATGACGGCCTGGTATTTCATACCCTTTTTAACGCCATTATTCTTGCTTCCATATTTGCCCGCCTTCCGGCAGCACGAAGAGGTCTTCGCCGGCGAGCTTGGCAAGCAGGGTGTCTTTTAAGGCCTTGACGGGGACGCGTATCTGGTTCATGGAGTCGCGCTCTCTGATCGTCGCCATATTGTCTTCCAGCGACTGAAAGTCGATGGTCACGCAGTATGGCGTGCCCAGTTCGTCCTGACGGCGGTAGCGCCGCCCGATGCTCTGAGTGTCGTCGTACTGTGTCATAAAGCAGGGACGGAGGTCTTTATAGACGTCTTTAGCGAACGATGCCAGGTTTTCTTTCCGACTCAGCGGCAGTACCGCCACCTTTATCGGGGCGAGGTCAGGGTGAAAATGGAGCACGACCCGTATTTCGTCTTTATCCGGCTCTTCCTCGTAGGCGTCGCAGAGGAACGCCAGCAGGCTGCGGTCTACCCCCGCGGAAGGCTCGATGATATACGGGATATAATGTTCCTTGGTCTCGTCGTCGAAGTATTCCATTGATTTACCGCTAGCTTCGCTATGTTGCTTCAGATCGAAATCGGTGCGGTTGGCGATCCCTTCCAGTTCCGCCCAGCCCATCGGGAACAGGTAGGTAATATCGCAGCAGCGTTGGGCATAGTGTGCCAGTTGCTCTTTGGAATGCTCGTCCGGCTTGAGATGCTCTTTCTTGATGCCGTATTTCACGTACCAGTCGAGGCGCTGCTCCACCCAGTAATCGAACCATTTGTCACCCGTCCCCGGCTTCACGAAGTATTCGATTTCCATCTGCTCGAATTCACGACTCCGGAAGATAAAGTTGCCGGTGGTGATTTCGTTGCGGAAAGCCTTGCCTATCTGGGCAATCCCGAAGGGCAATCGTTTGCGGCTGGTGCCGACGGCGTTCTGGAAGTTGACGAACATGCCCTGCGCCGTCTCGGGACGCAGGTAGACCACGGCGGCATCCTCTTCCACCGGACCGATGAACGTCTTGAACATCACGTTGAACAGGCGCTCCTCGGTCAGTTCTCCGCCGCAGGCCGGGCACCTATTTCCCTTGAGTTCATCGGCGCGCCAGCGCTGGTGGCACTCCTTGCACTCCACCAGCGGGTCTTTGAAGCTCTCGACGTGTCCGCTGGCTTGCCATACCCTGGAGTTCATCAGTATGCTGCTGTCCATCCCCACCATGTCGTCGCGTTCCCGCACCACGTCGCGCCACCAGGCTTCTTTCACGTTTCGTTTCAATTCCACGCCCACGGGCCCGTAATCCCAGCACCCGGACAGTCCCTCGTATATATCGCTGCTCGGGAAGATGAAGCCGCGCCGCTGGCACAGCGAAACAAGCTTTTCCATGGTCACTTTTTCAGGCGTTTTTCCTGGCATTGATTTCACTCCTGAGACTCAGCGGTACGCTGACGGCGCGATTGGCGGAAGGCTTGAAAGAAGACAGCGCCCAGAACAATACCGCCGGCAATCATGATAATTAACGCAAATACCCATATGGATATGAGTTCTGTTTGATATGCATTGTAAAGGAAAATCTGGAGTAATGCAAAGGTCAGGATGACCTGCGGGAGGGCTGCCATGTTCCCCATCACCGGCAACAGTTTTCTTATGGGTGTGTCTTCATCCGGCCAGTACCGGGCGCTCATAAGTACCACTCTGACAATAACGAAAGCCAGTAAGGTAAGGAGCAGCTGGGGGATAAT
>SMTZ1_10000587_pt1 | contig 34353 bp, 30 predicted proteins | sample DeeMarSWOR136_30_FD_25667 | JGI IMG/M metagenome (IMG submission 25667)
GGCCTTTATCATGGATTGAATAATTAATGGGGCTACCTACACGACTTCGTTTCTTTCGTTCTTCTGCCGTGTAACTGCGCCATTCAGGCCCCAGATCCATCATATGTTCTTCAATAACTAACCCACAATCGTTACAGATGACCTCACCACGAGTATCGTCACAGATAACATTCGCAGATCCACAATCTGCACAATAAGCCTCTCGACAAAAAGCTTTATCTAGTTCTTTATATAGATTTTTCTTTAGATCTATGGATTCATTCATTTAAAGTATTTCTCCTTGAATTTCTCAAAGACACGGTTGGTTTACGGAGTACGGCATCAATTTAAGATAATACTTATCAAAACTATATTCACTAAGTATTCTTCTAATGGTATTCAGAAAACCTGAAACTCGCATCACACCTTTATGGTTTACAAACAGAAAGGTAAAGATAAACTCATTTATAAATTTTACTATATCGGATATTCTACATGATTTATCATAACAAAAAAATAAGTAATCTAATTCATCCAAACCAAGAATTATTTAGTATTATAAGTTTTTTCAATAAAAAATCTATTCTTACCAATTCATATGGAATTTAAATTGTTCATAAGGCTCTTTTAAGATATCATATTTCAAAAACATTATACATTAGTTTGTTTGTCAATTAAACTTTAGGAAGACCATTTTAACATGAACATATTAAGCATTAATCATGTTAGTGAGACTTCTTGTTTCTGTTAGCGAGAGAACTTTTAGAAAGTCGAGAATCAAAAATTGTATGTAAAGCAAGTGTGATTACTATTATTACACCACTGATCAATGCGATTGTCGTAGGTTGTTCACCGATAAAAATCCATACCCAAAGAGAACCAAGAATGGTTTCAAGTAGTGTTAAAAGTCCTGATTGGGCAGGTTGCAAATTACGAGATCCTATTACAAACAAGCATGAACCAAGTCCTACTTGAACTGCACCAAGAGTAACCAAAATGCTGAGATCATGTGCCGCAATCGTATAGGTTGACATCAATGGAAAAGCAAAAATCGCTGAAATAAACCCAGCAAGACAAATCGCCGGAATTAAATTGATTTCGCGAGTTCTTCTAACTACAATAATATAACTCGCAAGAGATACAGCGTTTCCCAACGCGAAGACATCTCCTAGCCATGTCCCTGTTACCAGAGAGTCAGATACCATTGCAAACATGCTTATCATCACAATAACAACTGCTAGCCCTGTTCTGACTCTAACCCGTTCACGAAGTAAGAACCAACCAAATAGCGCGGCAAATAATGGTGCAGTCCCTTGTAGTACAAGTGCATTTGCAACTGTGGTATATGAGAGAGAATTCACATAAAAAATCATGGACATTGCTAGAAAAACTCCAGCTGCTACACCTGGGATTCCACTTTTTTTAAAGGATTTAAGAAAACGCCTCTGGTCTCTTAAGATTAAAAATACTAGGACCGTTAATCCCATGAAAAAAGCACGCCAAAAAACAGTCTCCCATATATTGGTGGTTACAATTCTTATGCCAAGACCACCTATGCTCCAACATAGAGGCGCTGCTGCTGTTATGAGAAGAGAACGTCTATAGTTGGGATCCGTCCACATTTTCGTGCTTCCATAAAGATGATTTTTGAATTTTTGGAACTATTTGTTTATTTACTTATGCCCTATTTACATGAAGAAAAGCAAGAAAGCACCACCGCTTCAGCGTGGTGATGAATGGCGGTAATTTGTGTTCACTTTCATCACGTACATCGAGGGGTCTCCCTAACGTTATATAGGTGGTATGAGGAAGGTATCAATAACAATTGGAGGGATAATGCGCACACTTGAAGATAAGGTGCATACTCCGATTCGATTGCCTCACCATCATTAGCAGTACCTACGGAGCGTAGGGATGTTAACCCTGTGAAGATACGACCTCCGTAACCCGCAAGGGGATCGAGTCTGTCGTTGAAGCAGGAAGCCTCAATGCTTTAGTACGAGGTAGTTCACTTATCGTGAAATGAGGTCTTCTTGATTTTTTATAACATAAAGTAGTTAAGCAGAAAAATTGAAACTAACAGTTAATTTGCAAACATTTTAGCAGTTGGAAGTTTAGCTCACCTTGGATAGTTTTAATTTATTGGGAGTCCAAAAACACTATTAACAAATACAAAAACAACGAGGATTAAAAGAAAAAGCACTCCCATTCTTCTTGATAATCTGTTTTTAATCGAAATCCACGTAAACATTAAAATCATAAGTATTAAAATCGCCAGATTAATTGGATATACTGGTGTAGGAGTTAAATCCTGCAGAATGATTCCACTAATTCCATACGTCACTCCTAAATTCCATACGACTTTTCCGATTTCTGCCCCTATTCCGAGTTCTTGCTTGTGTTTTCGGATTGCTGAAACGATTAAGAATAATTCTTCCACATTTGTCGTCCAAGCTATTATTAAAAATCCAAACAACGATTCAGTCAAACCAGTAAGGATGATAATGTTCTCAGTAGCAAATATGAGAAAAAACCCGCCAATAACAACGAGAAAGAATCCCAACAATGATTTTCCGATGATGATGGTCTCAGACTCTTCTTCTTGTTCTTCCTTCTCTCGATATACTTCTTCATCATCATCTTGCTCCTCAATTTCATCAGTTTCATTATCGGAAATTATTATTTCAGTAACATGATGCTCTTTGAATGTTCGAATATTGCGTGATAGGTACCACCCAAACAAAGCTAAGTTGACCAAACCAAAAATCAGTAATCCTTTAGGCAAATAAACTCCTAGAATCACTGTAACTGTCAGAAGGCATAACAAGAGAGGGTAAAATTTAGGCACTTTTTCGAAATCAAGGGAGAAAAATAGCGCAGGAAGCCCAAATGCTATGGCTAGTGCAATGATCGTGTTTCCAATGACATTTCCAATTGCTACGTGTTGAAGGCCTTCTATGGAAGCAAAGATTGAGGCAACAGACTCTTCTGGATCTATACCAAGAATTAAAAGTCCTACAATGAAAGGTGAAAATTGATGCATTTCACAAAGATCTTTGAGACCATCTATGAAAACATCTGCTCCAAAATAAACTACAACATAGGCTCCAATAAAAAGAAGTATAAAGCCAAGTAAGCTCAATGAATCACTTTCCGCTAACAATCTTCTGAAAGAGGTTTTCCTCGATATTGCCTCCACTTATCACAGAAACAACAGTTTTATCCTTGAATTTATCTTTATTTTCTAAGATAGGGGCAATAGCAATTGCTCCAGCCCCCTCGGCAATTTGATTTTCCTTCTCCCAGAGTTGTTGAATAGCTTCCTTTATAGTCTCCTCTTGGACCAACACGAAATCATCCACATACTTCTGGATTAGCTTGAACGTGATAGCATCCTTTTCAAGCCCTCCCAACAAACCTTCAGCTAAAGAATCTTGCTCTTCTATCACAACAATTTTATCCGCTTTTAAAGATTCATATACGGTTGGTGCAACCTCTGACTGAACTCCGATAATTTGAACGCTTGGATTAAGGCTTTTTGCGGCAATTGCAATCCCTGAAATCAATCCGCCGCCACCGACGGGCACAATAATTATGTCAACATGCTGAAGTTCTTCAAGAATTTCTAAACCAATTGTTCCTTGACCTGCAATAATACCTTCGTCGTTATAGGGACTTATGTAAATCAACCCTTCTTTAATTGCAACCTCTCTCGCTTTCAGCTCAACTTCGTCGCATCGCGTTGAATATAGAATAACCTCTACATTATACTTCTTGATTTTGTCGAGTTTTGCTTTCGAAGTATTCGTAGGCACGTATATTTTTGCTGGGATATTTAGTTGCTCTGCTACGCGGGCAACGCCCTGCGCGTGATTGCCTGTAGAAGCGGTGACAATGCCTCGTCTTCGTTCTTCAAGAGTCAATTGAGTTATTCGGTTTATTGCACCTCGGATCTTGAATGAATTTGTTATTTGCTGATTTTCAAGTTTTAAGTAAACCTCCCCACTACAGAGCTTGCTTAAGAATTGCGAATGGACTAATGGAGTACTTTTAGCTAGCGTGTATATGTTCTCCCTCGCTTTTTTGATATTTTGAAGGGTTATCAAGTCTCTCTCGAACTCCTCTATAGGGTTTTTCTACCTATTTAAAGCAACTTGATTCGTTGACCCATTTCTTTCTGTTTTGCTAACTGATATACAACATTCGCCGCAGCTATATCTTGAACCGCCAGCCCTGTTGAATCAAAAAGCGTAACTTCTTCCTCTGTCTCTCTTCCTACTTTCTTCCCAAGTAAGATCTCACCAATTTCTGCATGGATATCACTTTCTTGGATCAAGCCTTGAGCGAGTGCATGTTGGGTTTCACCGATCACGCGACACTGCTTAAGGCTATCAACCACGATTTTTTTAGCTCGTTTCATAATATTTGGGTCTAGTTCTTGTTTGCCAGGGCCATCTGCTCCAAATGCATTTATATGCATGCCATCTTCAATCCATTCATCCATAATCATAGGTTTTTTAGATGGGACTGCTGTTACAACGATGTCTACATTACTCACAGCAATTTGAGCAGTATCAACAGCCTGAACATCGATGCCAAGTCGTTCACTCATCTCAACTACATATTTCTCACTGTTAACCTTGTTAATATTGAATACCTTTACCTGCTCCAGAGGAAAAATTTCATTTAGAGCCAAAACCTGCATTCGCCCTTGTGTTCCTGAGCCTATAACACCCACTCGTTTAGCATCTTTTCTTGCAAGAACACTGGCAGCTACTGCACCTGCAGCACCAGTTCTGACCGCAGTAACATATGATCCATCCATGATCGCGAGAGGCATGCTTGTTTTTAGATCTAGTAAGATGATGACTGCGAACCCTGGTGGTAAACCTAGTTTTGGATTATCATAATAACCAGAAGCAATCTTGGTTCCAATCAGCCCAAAGTTCTCTGCAGCCCCCGATTTAATATCTACCTCACCTCTGTATTTTGCCACATCTAAGTGTTGAACCTGAGGCATTTCAACTTGTCCTAATGCGAATGCCTTGTAAGCATCAGTAACCGCTTTAATAGCGTCACTCATCGGAAGACATGATCTAACTTCTTGCTGTGATAAAATGATTATTTCAGACACTTCAAACACCTTTCAAAACTTAATAACGAATTGTATAATAAAATTTCTGCCTGTTAAACCAAGCTATAAAAGGATGAAAATGACTATGGTATAAATTGAATTAAAAGCGTTTAAAAAATTGAAAGGGTGAAAGAAAAATGTCTGAAGAAAAGGAAAAATCGTTTTTAAGATATGAAATTACTGGACGTCCCGCATTTTCGGTAGTTCGCATTTATCTAGACCAACCAGGACAACAAGTAGTAGCAGAGGGCGGAGCAATGGTTTATATGGATGGACATGTCGACATGAAAACGAAATCATCAGGAGGAGTCTTAAGAGGTTTGAAAAGAAAACTTTCTGGAGAATCAATGTTTCAGAACTTTTTCGAACTCACAGAAGGTTCAACGAAGCCTGGCATGATAGCTTTTGCTCATGGAGCACCAGGAGACATTGTGCACATACATCTTAATCAAGGAGAAGAATGGACTTTAAGTAAAGATGCATATATTGCAAGCACTCCCTCGGTTCAAGTCACCACTCAAGTGGGCAAAATTGCAAGCCTTTTAGGTGGTGAAGGGTTATTTTTAACAAAAGTTTTTGCTGAAGCCGAAGGTGATGTCTGGCTCGGTGGATATGGTTACATTGAACGACACGAGATTGGCCCAGGCGAAGAATTTGTCATTGACACTGGAGTGATGATGGCGTTCCCGGCAAACATGCAATATCGTACATCAAAAGTTGGAGGCAAGAAAAGTTTCTTACTTGGAGGCGAAGGCATAGTTATGCGATTTACAGGTCCTGGAATTATATATACACAGAATCGTGAAATGCGTCTACTAGCATCGTTACTGATGCCCTATTTGCCCAAGGACTAACTGAATAAACAATCTTTTTCTCTTTTTTTCATATTAAAGTATCTAGTCACCGTTAACAGGTCTGTGACTTAGAATCTGCAATAGATAAGAAAAACAAATAATTTTAACAGTTTTAATTCAATTTTGCTAAAATTCCTTGATACACTTGATAAAGCTGTTTTAAAGACGGAATATCACACCACTCATCTGCGGCATGAGATCCCTTCCCTGATGGTCCCAAATCAATAGTAGGAATACCTAACATCCCAATAAAGTTGCTATCGGCAACTGTCCTACCTAACAAAAACCTAGGTTCAATTCCAGTTGCTAATTTAACTTCTTCAGCAGTTATACGTACTAAAGGATTATCTAACGGCGTATAGAAAGGTAATGGCGCTCGGGTGGGTCGTGGATGTATATTTACTTCAACTTTTGTCTCTGGATCTAATTCAGTATTGTGAATAATGTCAAGAACTGCGTCCAATACCATTTCAGAAGTTTCTATAGGAAGATAATGACGATCTAATACTAGTTTGACTGTTTCCGGTACTGATAGACTATTAACACCACCATTAATAGCTAAGAAGCATTGACTACCTTCAATATTGAAGGGATGACCCATCCACCCGACATCTAGAGCTTCAAGGCTCTGAATGACACGACCAGCTTCATTTATAGCATTGACTCCTCTCTTTGGAGTAGCACCATGAGCAGCCTTGCCATGAACTGTGATATCTAAAATAAGTCTGCCACGCCTCCCAACTAGGAAATTTCCTAAATAATGAGGTTCGCCCACAATAGCATAAGCAACTTTATCAGGTGAAATAATGTTTTTTTCAATTAGAGTAATAGTACCACGAGACCAAAGTTCTTCATCAGTGACTGCCGTAAACAAAACATTAAGATTAGGTTTAAACTCTCCTTTCAGTAAGCCTTCCATAATTCCAAGTTGGACAGCTAAACCAGATTTCATGTCACAAGCGCCGATGCCATAGAACTTTTCACCAACAAGCTCTCCATATGGATCCCGAGTCCAACCGCGCATTTCCTCAACTGTATCCGAATGTGAATTCAAGAGGATCCACGGTTTGTTTGAATCTACATGGAATTCCGCAATGACATCAGGTCCACTATCCAGAACTTCAACTTTATATGGTTCATAACCTAGATCTGCAAGAAAATCAAAAATCCATGAACTAATTTTATGTTCCTTGCCATACCTAGAAGGAATCTGTACCAGTTCTTGAAGTATCTTGAAAATCCTATTATTCTGCATAATAATATCCTCGAATACTTAATAGAACGATATGGTATCTTAAGCAGTTTTCATTTATTTTAGTATTTAAAATCATGTAATTGTCAAAAAATGTTTTGAAAAACCGTTTTAGCAAAAAGGAAAGCTCTAAATGTTCGATTAACTTGTCAGAAACTTTATATTAAATTATTGAGAGTCATTTAATAGTGAATGTAAATGAGGTGCAATAACTCCAAAGCAATTTAGTTCTCATAACCTTTCTATTGTGTCGGAGTCTTTAAAAAGATGGTGTGAGTCTGACAATGAACGAATTTGCTTTGCTTTCTCTATTGAGTGCTGTTGTCTCAATATTTCTAGGGAGTTTTGTATTTTCAAAAGATTCAAAGAGCTTAATAAACAGACTATTCATGATCTTTTGTCTTTCTCAAGCCTACTGGGCTATGACAGAATTTGGATATCGAAGTGCAACAGAATTTCATATTGCAGCTCTTTGGTTAAAAATGAACAATTTATGGCCTCTCACAATAGTTTTCTTACTTCATTTTGTACTTGTTTTTACTGAACAGGCAAAATTACTTAGAAATAAACTTACATATCTACTAATGTATGCCCCAGCCTTGATTATTGTTTATCTTGACTTGACGGTATTCTCGGGAGAACCAATATGGACATATTGGGGCTGGACCTATCGTATTCCTGAGAATTTTATGTTATTCATTGTATCAAGGACATGGGGCGCAGGATTAGGCATTTTTGCTTTTTATCTTTGCTTACAATATTACATGAAATCAATTGATCTAAGAAAGAAAAAACAGGCAAAATATGTATCGCTTGGAATTTCTTTTCCAGTACTTCTTGGTATTGTTACTGAATGGTTGTTACCTTCAATTCAAATAAGAATTCCAGAATTCACCGCATCTTCGATGGTACTAGGAAGTTTTTTCATTGGGTATGCAATTCTAAGACATGAGTTGTTCATTCTATCACCATCAACAGCAGCAGACAGTGTTATTGCTACCATATCTGATGCCCTTTTTTTGGTTAGTCCAGAAGGAAAAATAATTTCAACTAATCTAGCTTCGATACGACTTCTTGAATATAAAGAACATGAAATGATTCAGATGCCTTTAGAGAACATTTTCATAAAAGAAAATGATAATCCAGGTTCCATAAGGGGTGTATTTGATGATCTAATAAAAGCAGGAAATGTCAACGATGTTGAGATGAACATTAAAACGAAGAATGGGCATCTTATCCCAATTTCACTCTCTTCATCAATAATGCATGACAATGAGGGTAATTTAGCAGGGATTGTTCTTATTGGAAGAGATATAACAGAACGTAAGCAGATGGAGAAAAAAATAACAAGTTATACTGAAAACCTTGAAAAACTCGTTGAAGAAAGAACAAAGGCCTTTAAAGAATCAGAAGAAAGATTAACTGCAATATTAACTGGAATAGGAGATCTAGTTGGTATTCATAATAAAGATTTGGACGTCATCTGGATAAATCAAGCAGTGAGAGATCGTTATGGAGATATTGTTGGAAGGAAGTGTTATATGGCATATAAGGGCTTAACTAAACCTTGCCCCGAATGTACTGTTGAAGCAGTATTTAATGAGGGTAAGACGGTAGAAACAGAACAATCTCACATGAATACAAACGGAACAATTAGCAACGTTTTAGTTACCAGTTCTCCTGTACGAAATGCAGATGGAAATATTTTTGCGGTTGTAGAGGTAGCGAAGGATATAACTGAATTAAAGAATTTGGAAAAGCAACTGAAAGATCATACCGAAAATCTAGAAACCCTTATCGAGGAAAGGACAAAAGCGTTAAGTGACTCGGAAGAAAAACAAAAAGCAATTTTAGCGTGTATAGGAGATCTTATCACCATCCAGAATAAGGAATTAGACATTATCTGGACAAATGAATCTACAAAAGATATATGGGGAGACATCATAGGTAAAAAATGCTATAAAGCGTACAAAGGTTTTGATAAACCATGCCCTGAATGTACTGTCGAAACGGTGTTTGCTGAAGGAAAAACATTTGCTTCAGAACAAACGGTAAGACGGTTAGACGGAAGTTGTATGAATACTCTGGTTACAAGCTCTCCAATGAAAGATGCTGAAGGAAATATAGAAGCAGTTGTAGAAACTATTAAGGATATCACAGGACGAAAAGAACTGGAAAATGCTCTAAAAGAGTCAGAAGAGCGTTATCGTGGGCTGTATAATTCATCTATTGATGGTATAGTCTCGTTGGACTCAGAAGGACACATAATCGAATGCAATCAGGCATTTGCAGAAATGCTTGGCTATCACAAAGACGAACTACATAATCTTAACATCTTCAACATCACGCCTAAAAAATGGCATAATGCCAATAAGGTAATCCATCATCAATTACTTGAAGTAGGCTATTCAGAAGAATTCGAAAAAGAATATATCAAAAAAGATGGGACAACTGTCCCAGTTGCTATCAGAGGATGGCCTATAAAAAATCAGGAAGGGCAAATAATTGGAATCTGGGGTATTATTCGAGATATTACTGCCCAGAAGCAAGCGGAGGAAAAGATTAAGGAATATACAGAAAATCTTGAACGAATAGTCGAACAGAGGACCTCAGATCTCAAGGATTCAGAGGAGCGCTATAGAGGTTTGTATGAATCTTCAATAGATGGCATCGTTTCCACTGACCTAGAAGGAAACATAATTGACTGTAATCAAGCTTTAGCAGATATGATTGGATATACTAAGCAAGAACTCAATAAAATGAACTATTTTGAACTCATACCTAATAAATGGCATGCTAAGATTTCAAAGTTATTAACAAATCAAATAATTCAACGAGGCTATTCAGATGAATTTGAAACTGAAGGGACTAGGAATGATGGAATAATCTTCCCAGTCTCTACAAGGGGTTGGCTCATAAAAGATCAAGAAGGTAAAGCAACGGGAATGTGGGGTATTGTTCGTGATATCACTGAAAAGAAGAAAATGGAAAAAATAAAATCTCAGTTCATTAATTTAGCAGCACATGAACTTCGAACCCCTTTAAGCGCGATGAAAGCGCACGTAGAGCTTCTTAAAATAAAAAGTGAACATGGATATTGGCAACTGCCTAATGAAGTTCACGATAAAATAAAAATTATAACACGTAACGCTGATAGATTAGCTGCACTTATTAATAACCTACTTGATTATACACGTCTCGATGCAGGCACAAGAAAAATAAAGCAGGGATCAGGCTCACTTGACACAATCATCGGTCAGATTATCAATGAAGTCTTACCAATTGCTAAAATTCATGGACATGAACTTAAACTCTATTCTCCAAATCAATTGCCCCAGATCCAAATAGATGAAGACATGATCCGGAGTGTATTCACTAATTTACTTTCAAATGCCATAAAATATACGCCTGACGGCGGTATGATTGAAGTTAAGATTCTAGAAGAAGAATACAATCTCCATGTTTCTGTGAAAGATACTGGAATTGGCATTCCAGAAAATGAGTTTGAAAAGATTTTCCAACCTTTCCATGTAACTGATCTCTCTGAATCTTCTCGCTTTCAATCGGAATTTGAACGCACTGGATTAGGGCTTGCGATTTCTAAAGAATATGTGAAACTGCATGGTGGCAGTATATGGGTAGAAAGCAAGGTTGGAGAGGGAAGTACATTTCACGTGATTCTTCCTAAAATAGATTAACTTGAAACTACATTTTTATCGATCTTTCGAACTCGATAATTAGGAATTGAAATAGTTTTTTGATTCAATGACCGTTATTACTTTAGGTTATGCAATTTGAGCTATCTGGTTCAAATCACTTCGTGTGATGTCATCATTTGAGTATCCAAAACCTTGTGGTTTAAATCTATGAACTATATTATTATTATTTGTTCTTTGCTCGATGTTTTCATTTAACCTAAAAATGCATCAAAAAGACTAGGAAAAAGTAAGGTGGGTGAATTACAATCCCAGAAAAAATTGATGGAAAAACAGCAACAGAGTGGGCAAAAATTGGCTTTGAAAAAGCTAGTACAGGAAATTCATTTGACTATCTGGAGGCAGTAGATTGCTTTGAAAAAGCTATTAAGATAGACACTACTTATGTTAATAGTTGGTTTTATCTTGGTGCTGCCAAAGAAAAATTAGGAGACAATCCACCAGGCATAATGGCAAGACAAGATTTTTATAAAGATGCTATTAAAGCCTTTGAAGAAGTGATAAAACTTGATCAACTACATAAAGTAGCATGGGTTCATTGTGGGTATTGTGCTGAACGATTAGCTTATTGGACACGAGAAGAGGATAAAAAACTTGAACTTTATAAAAAGGCATTAAAATGCTATAAAGAAGCAATCGATATTGATCAAGAGGACGGAGACGCTTGGTTTAACCTTGGTAACGCATATAGGTACCTGAATCAGTTTGAAAACGCAATAAAAGCATATGAGACTGCAATTAATATCAATCCACAGGATTTTGATGCTTATTATAATATGAGTATTTGTTTTGAAAACTTAGTTTCTTACCAAGAAGCAATTAATTGCATAAAGAAAGCTTTAGAAATTAATCCAAGTAATGAGCGAATTCAAGATCGTCTTCGACGGCTAGAGGTAGATAACGAAATTGCGGAAATAGATATAGAATCTGCTGGTAAGGGCAAGATCGCAAATGAAGCAATTCACCTAGGTATATCTTGCTTAAACGAGAGGGATTTCAATAATGCAATGGAGCATTTTGAAAAAGCAAATGAAATATATAAAGAAATAAATAGTCTTACAGGGCAGGCTTATGCCTTACTTTATTTAGGATTGATTTTTAAAAATCAAGGGGAATGGGCAACATCTTTGAAATACAACCAAGATGCATATGAAATTTATTCTCAGATTGAACATAGACCAGGAATGGCTGAAACATCTCATAATTCAGGTTTTCTTTATTTTCAATTGAATAAAATTCAGGAAGCTATTTATGAATTTCAAAAATCGACTAAATTATTTAAAGAACTAAACGATATATCAAAACTCTCAGATGGGCTTGCAAATCTTGGTTTGTTATATAAAAAGAATGGAGACTTATCAAAAGCACTAGAAATCTTTCAAGAATGTTATAAAATTGATTTAGAAACCAATGATAAAAAACATCAAGCGCAAGATTTGCAAGATATAGGTCTACTAAGTCAGGAGTTAGGTGATTATAATAAGTCTTTAGACTGTTTTCAAAAATCTTATGAACTTTATACAGAACTAGACATTCAGACAGGTCATACTCAACAATTAGAGAACGTTAAAAACTTACTACGTGTTATCAAAAAAGAAAAGGAAATTACACCCCAATTAAGAAAAAAAATTAATGAAACTAAGCGATTGCTTAAAATAGATTGAAGTTAGCCGACTGGTGTCAGCCAGAAGGCAATAACTGCACCAAGCATACTGAACGCCAGTTTTTCTGCATTATCCGAGAATGATCCAATGAAAATGATGTAAAGACTCACAAAGAACACTATTATTGATAAGATTAACTGTAATATCGCCCTGATATCTCTTTTAGGGGAAATAGTTTCTTTTCCTCTCCCATGTCGAAACTCAGATCCTTTTCGTGATCGTCTTGCTAATTTTAGCACATTTATCGTCATTTTTTCCTCCTCCGAATGTGACAATTCGCTATCTCAGCAATCCTGTTTATAAAACTTTGTTGATAGCAAAGCTATTTTGTCGTAAAATTTCTTCAAAAACTTTATGTAACATCATTGGAAAGATTTGATAACGAACACTCAAGTATGAGATTTCAGTCGACTGCAACACTGGTGTTGATGCTATTTTGCTTGTTCGAGATAAAGCTCTCATGCAAGTTCTTTCAGAAATAGATGAATCCTCTGAAATTGCTATCAGTGTTTTATGCACCAAAGAGGGATTTGCTATAGCGTATTCTATTAATTCGGAACAAGCACCTGATATCGATCTACTTACTCCTCTGGCTGCTGTTATTCATGCCACAGCGAATAAGGCAATAGAAGAACTACATGCAGGTTATCATCAAACCTCAATAATTGAAAGTAGCAAAGGAACGGTGCTTATCCGTGATATTATTGATGAAATAATGCTTTGCTGTTACATTCCAAAACCGAAACAAGAACGTCAAGTCAGAATTCGTACTTATATGCTTGGTGTGGCTCTAGATACAATGGAAAGAGTCGCTACAAAGATCCGTAGATATTTGATTTCTTTACGAAAGCCTTATGAGGCGGATAATAAGGTATGAAAGTCTATTTTGTTTGGAATTTGATTTTTTTCATTTTTATTAAGAAAAGTAGATATTAGGCAAAAAAAGCCCGAGATTTTTCGGAGGTTGCAAAAACCACCTAAATGAAAGCCCAGATTAATATGTATAAGTATAGTATTTTTAGGTAATGTAAATGCAAGATGAATTAAATTCGATAGAAGAAAATGCAGTTTTAGATAAAACTATTTCATTAAAAATAAACAATAAAATTTTCCTCGCGTTTGAGCGTAAAACTCCTCTAAGTATTTCAGAAGCGGTCCAATATACTGTTGACGAAGATTATCAAGAAAAGAGACTTTATCTCGATTTTATGACCCATGAATTAGGAAAAGAAGTGCTAATCAAGAGATATGAGTTTTTCCTCCAAAATATGGAAGATTTAGCTGGCAAAACCTTAAGCATTTATCTTGATATCAATCTATATCGGGTCTTATTCCTAACTATAACAGAAGGTGAATTAAACCAGGAAGTTGATTATTCAACAATCATATACCGATTTGATCGCTTCCAGATACCCTCTGAAAAGAATGATCCGGTCATAGAGGTTGAGAAAGGTGCTACAGTTTTTGAACGTGGTTTTGTGATATCGGGAAGGGTAACACCAGGAAATAATCGATTTATCAGTTCATGTGATTTCTGTGGTAAATTCTTCATGTTTCAGATGTTTCATGTCGGCTTTTCAGATGTAGATTATTACTACTGTGATCGCTGTACTAATTATCTGGCGGTGTCTATATACGATCAAAAGTATAACAGATTATTAGATAAGCTTTCTGCGAAGCGAATTTCCCCCTTCAGTCAACCATATGAGTTTTCAGATTACGATATTCAGCTCAATCTTGAAAATTATCAGTTAATTGAAGATCACTTTGTTTCATGTACTTGTGGAGGTCATTTCAGGTATCTGGCTAACTGCCTTTGTCCGTATTGTAAAAGTCCCTATGTAGACTTCTTTAACGATATATTTAGAAAAGCTGACCAGTATTATGTCGTTGATATGGTCGTTCCAAAATGCGAATCCTTTTATGGCGAAAAGTATTGGAATGTTTATAAGGAGGATGATTAAATAAGGTAAACTGTCCATAACTTAACTGAGTGGGTTTCTTGAGGTGGTTTTATGAACTACCACTCTTCAAGAAGAGTGGCTCCCCGTGTTATAGACGATATGCAGCGTCTCGAAGATATAAAAAAAGTTAAGCTCGTGATTAAAAAGAATTATCCAGAATTAGAGAAAGTGTATCAGCTATTTGATGTCGTGGAAACAAAAGCTGATATTTGTATATCAGTTGGTGGTGATGGTACACTTTTAAAAGCTGTTAGTGAATTCGATGGACCTGTACTTCCAATTGGAGGGAGATCAGAAAAAAGTTTAGGATTTTACGCTGACTTTAGAGTACAGGACATGGATGTCGCATTAGATCAACTTCTTCAAGGTCATACCATCGAAGAATTTAGAAAAATAGAATTTGAATTTAAAGGTAAAAAACATTATGCGTTAAATGAAGTTCGGCTCTTCAGAGGGGATTGTCCCTCTAGTTTACATTTTGGTCTTTATATTAAGAACGAAGGTAAAACTGAAAGATTTTATCCTCGTGATATAAAGGCAGATGGTTTGATTTTCGCAACACCGGTTGGATCAACTGCATATAACTTCAATGTTTATGGTCCTATCGTTCATAAGGGAGACGTTATGGTAATAGCTCCAATCTCAGCTCGCGTGCCACCAATAGTTACAAGTGATAGATTTTTTGTAAAAGTAACAAAAAATAGGGGCTACTTAGAGTACGATCATATGGTACATCTTGAAATAACAGAAGGAGATAGTTTGTCTGTTGCTCTTTCTGACAAATATGCGCAAATTATTAGATTAAAAGAACGAGAACCCTTCTATCAAAAACTGGAAAGACTAAGCCGGTTTGTTATGTTTTAAGATAGAGTAATTCCAGTCATTTGTTTTTTGTTTTTTCGAATTTAAAGAGTGATAATTTAATTAGGAAAGTAAGTTTTGAAAACAAGATTAATCTTCTATTCTCCAAACAAATTCACAATAAGAATCCCCTGCACACATCCCTTTTGGTCGTTCAAGGATAGCCGTTGGATTTATAGTCTTATTAACAATATTACCGAATATTTTGCACCAATCGCTGATATCTTTAGGCTCTGTTTTGTACGGACACTTAATGTATTTAATTCTATTAACTATCTTAGATCGCTCAAGTATGATAACTTCCTGATCAGTGAGCTCAGCCCAGATATCAAAGAATTGCCCAATTGTTTCAGCATCGTTTCCCTCTAAATTGAAGATGGTACGAATAGTATTGGTAAAATTCTTTGCTCTGTCCCCCATTTTATTGACCATTTCATACATTTCAAGAGCAGCAGCAGCACCATATTTCTCGCGGATTGCATATAAGTATCCTTTGCCGAGATTTGTATATCCTTTCATAGCAAAATCGTATTTTAGTTCCCACGGTATTCCTCTCTTGGGAGCTGCGCAAGGTGTCTGTAATTTCTTAGCCATAGTCTCCTCCTCTCCCTTTAGCTTTAATATTTTTTAGTGCTCCTACTTGGCACTCTGCTAATATTTACATATACGAATGAAAATAAAAAAAAGGAATATTAGAACGGTAGTGAATCTATGAAATCATCAAAGAAGTTCCGGTTGAGTTTTGTTGTGATTGTCATTTCTATTGTCTGATACTCAAACACTGCAGATTTGCCATTGCCATTTATTTCATAAATTATTGTAATATCATTCCATGGCTGTATTTTATCGTATTTCACTACTTCGATGTCGATTACAAGATTTGGTCTTCTAAGATAGATTGTAAATGCTATTCTTGTTCCATCTTCAAATTTAAATCTATAATGGAGCCATTCCTCATCGATATTCGTTTGGGGTTCATGTCTTTGTTTCCTTTCTAAAGTATCTCCACTAAATCTATATGTAGCCTCGATTAATTCATTATCTTGAAACTTGTGATCTTCGTTTTCATCGTCAAATTCATAAAAACTCCAAATGACTAGTTCATTATTATTATTGCCTTTACCGTATTCGATACGAAATCCTGAGCCATCTGCATTAACATTTACAAAGAAATCTTCATCTGTTAGGCTTTCTACAGCGAATACTGGGGTAATAACTGTAAGAAGCAGAGTAATCATTACTATCGTAACAGAGATTTTCTTCAATTTTTTTCACCTCCCTTATATCTTCATTTAGGAAAGATCTCTTTAATTATATAAAACATTAGCAGAATCTGGGCGTCATCTTAGGTTATCATAAACTCAAAAGAACTTTTTAGACCAAAAAGTATATTTTGAACTTATTGCTATTAATACATTTTGTATTAGCTCAAAATTAAAATAAATTGAACGGGTGAGGGTATGAGCGAGGAAGAAATTACTCAACAGATGAAAAGATTGCTATATTTAATCGCAGAATATTCTAAGCTGGATGGAAAATACGGTGTTCTGTCTATCAAGGAATTACCGGTCAAAACTTTGATTTTCAAAGGAATAATAGAAAATATCTTTGATTACGACTATGCGCCTCAGTCTCTTATGTACATCGATAATAGGCGTTACCTGAATGTTAGTCAAGAGGGAGTGGACGATTTAGAGGATCTTAGGGAGTTAGGATTCATACAAAAGATAAGGTTGGCTACAAAGCGTCACAATTACATATATTCCTACGGTTTAACTCCAGAGGGCATTCAATACTTGCAATCGATCCCAATAGATGATAAGAACGCAGTAGATCAGTTTATCAATTGCACATGTGGAAATCTCTACGATATCGTTGTATTACCGGAAGATATTGTCCTTACATGTGATAAATGCAACCTTACAATCAAAACTGAAATAACAGAAATCGAAGATGTGAAATATAAGAGTGTTCCTGCTGCACTTAAGACAAGATTGACTGTTGAAAGGGGAGTGGAAAACCAATGAGTGGTATTAAGGACGAACTTGTTTCTTTTATATTTTTGAAAGACTTGAAGCTCTACATTTCTGAATATATACCCTTTGGATCAAATCATATCATTGCTTTCAATGACGAATTAGATTGCCAGAAAGAAGTTAAAGATGGTTTGATGACGAGTTTTGTCGACATGGAACCTGCTAAAGCAACGTTTAAAGTAGATGAGGAATTAACAAAAGTGACAGTAACTCAATACGATCCAAATGATTATGTTATGTTCAATGCATCAATTGCTTTCGAAGAAGTTGTTGAGCAACAAGAAGAGATTAGTGTGTATGTTGATGCATATGGTCGCGTTATATATGGTACAAAAATCGAAGAGATTGATGATGAAGCAGAACTTTCAATAGATAAACTCTCTCGGGTCTTAGCTGACATCGTAATTGATACGTCACGAATGATGAGTTCTTTATTAACCACTTATCAGAGAAGATTATTGGATCTCGTATACTTTGGGACACCTGAGTACAGGAATAAATTTGTCATTATGGTCGCCAAGGAAATAACACCAGACAAAAAGGCAATAGAATTCCACGATGGTGAAGATCTTGAAAATGAATTAAATCAGGTTCTTAGCATAGCAACTGAATTCAAGGACTTGGAAAATGGAACTGATAGATTTTTCTACGGCACCGAAGGTTTGCTACTGGTCTCATCAAATCCTGACAAGTATGAGGATTTACTTTCTATAGCCGCTTTCTATCTTGGACTTGATATCTTTCAGAAGAATTACTTCCAAAAGATGTTCATGTTGTGGGATGAGATTAAAGAGTCTAGAAAACTAATGAACATGGGTGATATTGATCCCAATGCCATTTCAGAAGCAAAAGCCATTATATCTGAGGTATCTGCTGCTGTAGTGCTAATGAATGAGTTATTATCTTTTATGAGAAAATCTTGTGAAAATATGAATAATGAATGGGCCGAACTCGACAAATCTGATCCAAATATTCAAGAAATAATCGAGACAATAGCTCTACAAGATATGGTAGGAAAATCCATAACCAGAATTGAGGATGCCAAACTTGTTGTGTCAGGTTTAACAGAGGAAATTGGAGGAATTAATGGCCTTGTCAATTCATTAGCAGAAAAACAAATGTCTCGAATGAATGAGTCATTGCGAGATAGCATTGCTTCGATGGATGAGATGGGTCGTAGCTCTGAAAGAACAGGAGCATCATTGAACGTCTTAGAAATCTTGCTGGCAGGTACAATCGCTTTTGATGTGTTATTTCTAGTTGTTGGTGAATATTCATGGGAACCCCTTGCTGGCTGGATTGCATCAGTGCCTGGCATTTTCATTTGGACAGGAATATGCCTTTCATCATTCTTCGCTGTTGGATATTTTATGTTACGACTTACACAACGCATGGAATCTGAATCTGAACCGAATCTCAGGACAAAAATAACAATCGGGAAGCCTTACAATAAAGAGAAATTTGAGAATTTCTTAGCTGACAAGGAAATCATTATGAACGATGCTCAAATCTTCAATGAAGCCATTATAGAAGACTTTACGTGGGACGAAGATGATGAAAAATGGCTCGGAAATGAAGCACGAATTAAGTTACGAAGAGATACCACGAATTCATTTATTCTTAATGTGATGGTAAATATTGATTCGCCAAAAGACATTACCGTACAGCAAGTCTCCTCAAATATACAAGACTCTCTAAAGGATTTGACCTCGAACTGATTGCTTCCATTAGTTGAGAAGAAGCCTCAACTATTCATTTTTTCTTTTTGCTCCTAAATACCTTTCTTTTTGTCCAGGGCCTCTTGCTGTCTGCCATGGCCAATCCTCTTTTGAATAGAAGTTTATTTTTGGTGGATCTGCTAGTCCTTCAGATAAAATAATACCCAAATCTTCATTAGAATTTAAAATATCTGAATGTAAACTATCGATTTGCTCAGAACTTGGCTTGGATGAAACACAAACGTCAACAACAAGTTGTGGTTTCTGGTTTTCAGAGTATTCACTTGAGATATGTAAGTGTTGACAAAACTCTTCAGCGAGGTTCCTAAAAATAGCTGCTTGTATTTGTTGAGGATAAACGTAGGCACTAAAAACAGCAATAGATCCGTCGCTTCTACCATAAACATAAACGATTGGCAGGGTATATTCAAGCTCTATCTGTGTGAGATTCAGTAAATCAGTTAATTCACTTTTCGGGTTGTAAAAAACACCACCTTCATCATGTATATTATATCTAATAAGGGGTTGCCGCCTCTCGTATAATGGAGTTAGAATCAGTTCGTTTATTCCAGTTTCAGCTGGTACTGCCTCAATATAAACGTGTGTAGGATCGTAATAGAATAGCATAGGTGGATGGTCCTTGCCAAAGAACTGTCTACATAACTCAGGATTTTTATCAAGATAGCCTCTGAGCTGTATCAAATCGGGGGCTTCAATACCCACTTGAATGCCTGTATCCGCAGAGCCGTATGCGGAAAATAGCGTTCCTCCTGTTTTATTTTTGATGTATTCTCTATAAGATTCAGGGAATCCGTCCCCTCCAGAGACAAAGATTGTTTCTTCTATATTATCCCATTCGTTGAATTTCATCTCGTCAAGGATATCTAATATGGTTTTTATTGTAGGAGGATAACTCATTATTAATGCTTTTTTGAAGCCGCCTGGTGTAGATTTAATCGAATATCTTTTGTAAAAATCTGCAATAGTCTGAGCAATCTCAGGAGGGTTTAGACCAATATTGATAGTTGCTGTTTTTCTTCTTGATGCATTCCCAGCTTGAATTCCAGTAACCCAACTACTTAAAGCAAAGCCATTTATCGAAAATGCTTCGTCATCGCTTACATCGTAAAATATAGACAATAAAACCGGAATCTGACGTTCTTCTCTGAGTACTTCTTTTAGATCCCTTAACCAGTATGTATGCTTGCCTGAATAACCAGAACTGGTTTCAATCATTTTTGCGGGACTCATATCTCCATCTATACAAAGATCTGCAGGGTGTTCTTCATTAGGACGAATATAACTTGCCTTGTCAGAAATTGGTGCATCTTTTATTGACTTAGCGTTTTTAATGTCATTTTGAGAATGATCTTTTTCTTTCAAGAAATTTTCATACGCTGGGACTCTTTTAGCAGTCTCTTTAAGAATATAAAGTGCTCTTTGTTCTCCTCTTTTTACGAGAAAATCAGTCATACCTAAAGTGATGATTTTTTTTGTGTTCTTTTCACTTCGCGTTATAGTTTTTCTCATCCGGTAAAAAAGTCCAAGTGGTGTGATTTTGAGAAGTGGTTTTAGCAAAAAATTCGGAATAAAACTGATGTTCATATATTCTCCCTCAACAACTCATTGCTTTGTTTTCTTCAATAAATTGAACTGAAATATAGTGAAGTGTATATTTTATTCAACTTTCTAAAAAAAGTATCCCTACTTCTCTATTAGCACTTGAAGAAAATCAAGAAAAGAAGTAAGTTTTAGTCCAAAATATTTCAATCGAATCGTATCCCACAGTGAGGACAGAACGCTGAGTTTGGAGGAATAGGTTTGCCACAATTTTTGCAAAACTTCTTTCCTGGTGGAGGTATCTTAGTCTTGGGTGTCGGAGGTGTATATTCTGGACTCTGAGCCCTGTAATTAGAAGCTGTAATACGTGGATTGACAATTGGTTTGTCACTACGTACAACAAGCCATACGATCAGTCCAATGAGGCTAGATATAAGTAGGATAATCACCCAAAGTGCCCCATTTTCTCCACGTGCATCTGCATCTCGATAAATCCAAATGCAAAGCCAAATTCCAATTAAACTCGCTACAATTATGATAAAAAATATGATACCCATTAAAATGGGAAAGAATCCCCACTGCATTTTAACTCCCTAGTCTAGAAAAAGCACATTCTTCTTTATTTACCTTTTGAGTTGAGCTTTGGTACGATTATAGACGAGACACATGAATGTGCTGAATTTATGCTCTAAATTCAAGGTTAAGGTTCAGAGAAATCCATTAATGAATTCAAGTTAATTTTATAAGGATTTCATTTAGACTATTTCGTATGAACATTCCAGGTGCCATCAAAGAATTCGTAGCAACCTATAAATCCGAAAATAAAACTAGAACTGATTGGGAAGAACCACTTATTGCGTTTGCTAGTGCTCACGATCCCTTATTTATGAAATTAAAGACAGTTATAAGTGAGAAACACAGTTTGCCAACAGAGTTGCTTAGAGAAGCGGAAACTGTGATTTCGTATTTCATTCCCTTCAAAAAAACAATTCCTTTGAGCAACGTAAATGGACAGAATTGTTCGGAAGAATGGGCTATCGCTTATATTGAAACTAACAAATTGATATCAGATCTAAATGAATATTTATCTAAAGAATTAGAAAAACAAAAATTCAAGTCAATAATTCTTCCACCAACTCACAACTTCAACGAAACAAAATTAATTAGTGATTGGTCGCATAAGCATGTTGCTTTTGTTGCAGGTCTAGGTAATTTTGGCGTACATCAAATGCTTATTACAGAAAGAGGATGTTGTGGAAGATTGGGATCTTTAATAACAAATGCAAAAATAAAACCTACAAAGAGACCTCAGAAAGAATTCTGTTTATACAAGCATGACGAAACCTGTAGACAATGTGTTGGGAACTGCATTTTTAATGCCTTGAAAAGTGATTCCTTTGATAGACATCGGTGTTATAAAATTTGTTTGTCAAACGCGGATTTATATTCAAAACTTGGATTAGCAGATGTTTGTGGAAAATGCGTTTGTGTAGTTCCTTGCTCTTTTAACAACCCTGTAAAACAAATCCATTAGAATACCATTCCAAAAAAATTTGGAATCCTACTTTGCTGAAATAAATTGTAGAAAAAGGATCTCAAATTTTATTTTAAAATAGATTTAACGAGCCGTTTTGTATTATTATGCAATAGCGGGATTATTTGGCAAATCTTTCATTCTTTCAGGCTCAAATATGTCCTCTATTGTCTCAGGCTCATTAAACATCTCGAACATTTTCTCTAATGCGCTACCTCTGAAGATATTGATTTTATATTCGCGTTTATTACTTTGAATAACCAAGTCTCTATACGGACGATTAGATCTTCTCCTTGATCTACCAAGTCCACCAAGTCCACCTAATAGACCAACAAATAATGGTCCCTTCGGTTCTTGTAATCTGATTTCTTCTATATCATCTTTAAATACTTCGAAATCCCTTTTTTCTTCTAACTCTTCTATTGTTTTTTTGGAGAAATCATCTGGTTTGTAAATCGTTCTTCTTAGAATAAACCTAATCAAGAAAAAGCCAACAATCAGTAATGGAACGAATAAAGCGCCTAAACCAATGAGAGTACCCACTAACACAATACTTAGAACAATAACGAACCACCACATTGGATTGATTTTTTGAAATTTAATCCCAATAATTCGCTTGGTCGTTATGTAGATGCCATATGGTCTATATGTATCCCTTTGTAGATCACTGCTAGTGATGCCATCTATGACTTCTTCTGTCAGCATTTCAGTAGGAACCTTTGGTGGTAGATTGTTTTCCTGTCCCATCTTTTCACCTCCATATGGTCATATTTATTCGACAAAGCTTACAAAGTAGGTTTCTTAAAATGATCTGCTACTTAGTTTCATGACAAGCGATATGCCTTAGATATCCACGTCATCTCTTTTTCATTAAGTAGCTCGATTTTAGAAAATTAACCTACATTCATAGCCCTCTTCTAACTAAAAAAAGTGTTTGAGAAATATATTAAGATATGTTTTTCTGCAAACTCTTTAACGGACATTTAATTGATGAACGGCAATATCAGAATATTATTTCAATAAAAAGTGAAGGTTATAAGTTTATAAGAATCCGCTTAAGGAAATTGATCAGTTTATAGAAAAAACAGAAAAATAATAAGCGTTAACGTAAAAAAATAATATAAGATGGACATATTAAATATCTTGCATATTAAACATCTTTTCTATCTTAGTAAATGGCCCACCTTTGTATATACTAATAATATATTCGAAGTTATAACTCTGAATGATTAAGTCTTTCAACGGACCACCAAATTGCCTCTTCGATTTCTGTAATCTTATTTCTCGTAGTTCATTTGTAAACACTTCGAAATCCATTTTTTCTTCAAGTTCCTCTATCGTTTTTATAGTATCATCAAATTTTTTGTAATAAAATCGACTCAGGATAAACCTTAGAACAAAATAGCCAATAATAAAAACTGGAAAGATAATCGTAGCCAAACCAAATAGATTCGCCACTCCCAAAACAACTAAAATAATTACGAAATATAATAAAGAAGTGCCAAGCCTTCGTTTTAGTCCGCCGCTAGGTTTTATGCCGATAATTCTCTTGGTTGTTAAATAGATGCCATACGGCCTGTAACGCTCCCTTCGTGCGTATACACTAGTGAATCCATCGATAACTTCCTCTGTCTGCACTTCAATTGGATTTTCCATCGGTTGAACAGGTTCTTCAGACATCTTTTTCCATCCAATTCATTATGTCGCAACCTCCAAATGGTAAAATGATTACTCATCTCTTACAAAATAGGCTTCTAGCCTCAAGAAATCTGTTTCACGATATTTCTTGCCAGTCTTAGCCCTCTGTTGTTTATGAGTACTATTTATATATACTACTCAAGGTGATTTTTCCATTCTTTAAGAATAGTTTTTACCTTTTCCTCTTTATAAAAACTACAAGGCATTATTTCACTTATCAGAGGTTCTTGTTCAACAAAGATGAAATTGATTGGCTTTCCAGTTAATAAACAACTTCGTACTTTCTTACAGGTATGTGCATATTTTTTAACCATCATTAACTGATCTTCAGATAATTTCAACGTTTTCATCAGCACTTTGTTGGCAATGTTTGTTTGCCTCATTGTAACTACGACAACATCTCCACGAGTAATTAGATATTTAGATCCATTAATTATTTCTGTTCTAATTGTAACGGAATCTAAGTTCCCAATACGATGTTTCAGACTTGCAAAAAGAAAATTTTCGGATACATCTTTGTTTCTGGTTCTAATAAGAACTTTCATAAGACATTTACTGGGATCTTTAATGATTTGCTGTTTGGCAAGTTTTTCTTGTTTTAATTGAATAGCCAGTTTTCGACCTTCACGTGTAAGATCATATTTTGGGATAAGAAAGTTGTCGTCATTGCTACGCTTGTAATATATCTTTTCAACCAATTCCCCCAAAACAAGTTTTCGGATGATTTTCAAAACACTCTTTATTCCTACTCCCAGTTGTGATGCATGCCAATGAATTAATTTTCCAGGAGGGTTTTTAATAAAACACATGTCCCAGATTTGGATAATAACTCCATTATTGTCCAGTATCGATATCAGTAACTCTTTCTCACGTTCTGATATATCTTCTACAAGAACAGTCATCTCTGACACTCTTCGATTGTGTTACCAGCTTATCATTTAAAAATAAATTGTTGTAACAGGAAATAAATTATATCTAGAGTTTATAATCTAAAAAGAAATGATGAATTGCATTGAATTCTAAACAAATTGATTCTAAAAGATCATTCTTAGCAATTAATACAACAGGCTTTTTCTTTTCTTACGCAACAATTATTCCGTCTGTTATTCTTCCTCTTTATGCGATTTCTATTGGTGCGACTTTGATACAAATTAGTTTAATATTGGGGGTATCTTTTGGCATGAGTTCAGCAACTACAGTAATTATGGGCTCATTAGCAGATATTCTAGGAACAAGAAAACCTTTCCTTATTTTTAGTTTGACTGGTTCAGCCATTGCACTTTTTATAATCCCTTTTATCAATTTTCCTGTGTATTTAATATTGATCATGGGGATTTGGGGTGTTATTATTTCAGCATACCCTCCTAACCTTTTTGGCTGGGTTTCTGAAATATCTTCGAAGACAGAAAAAGGTAAAAACATGGGGCTTTTAAACACCGCAATATCACTTGGATGGGCACTTGGATCCTTTTTCAGCGGCTTAATAAAAGATTTATTTAATTTTACTCTTAGTTTTTTTGTAGGTGGCGGTTTTGCGGTTCTTGCAGCAATCTTGACTCTTATCTTTCTTAAAGAGACTAAAAAAGAAATAATCAAAGAAAGAAGCCTAAAAACAATTCTGGCCACTTTAAAAAGACGTGTTATACCTGGTTGTTGCGGAGAGGAGATCACTTATCTAAAGAAAAATGGTTTAAACTGGCTTTTTTTATCAATTTTTACTGATAATAAGCCAGAAAGCACCACAACTTCAGCGTGGTGATGAATGGCGCGAGGTTTATATAGTTTATTAGCAATAGACTATAGGAGCAACAGGAAGCCGCACGACGTTCGCACTAGGGAGTTCACACCGTGTCACAGGTTATTACAGCAGTGCCGACAGCACCATCAAAGAACCAGACCATCAAAGCTACCTTGAAAGCCACTAAGGCACGCCGCACACAGCAACGCTGCCGGGTGTTTGAGCTGAAACTTGACCGCTCCCACCTTAACCAGCACACACACGTACAGTTGCAGCGCTTGTTTCTGGAAGCCAAATGGCTGTATAACCATATTCTCTCCCAACCGAATGTGTGTGGCATGGATTATAAACTTGCTGCAGTGCAGGTCAAAGTCAAAGATAGCTTTGAACTCCGGGAACTACGTCACTTATCCTCACACATGAAGCAGAGTTTGATTAGGCGAACCATCGATAACATCAAAGGGCTGGCACGCTTAAAAGCGAAGGGGCATGCAATCGGCAGACTCAACTACAAGAGTGAAGTGAAGTCTATTCCTTTGAAACAATACGGCAATACCTACCGCATCCTGAATGGCAAATACATCAAGATACAGGGCATCGCACAACACTTATGGGTCAATGGCTTGGCGCAAATTCCTGCTGACAGCGAGCTGGCTAATGCCACCTTGATCCAGCGCCATGGCGACTACTTCGTGGCAATCACTACTTACCAGGCGCGGAAACACCCCCCGCCCCCGTCAAAAACGGTGGGCATCGATTTCGGCATCAAAACCCAGTTAACGCTGTCAGACGGCATCGCCATCCAGTATGCCATCCCCATTAGCACCAAGTTACGAAGATTACACCAGCAATTAAGTCGCTGTCAATATCGCAGCCAGAACTGGTATAAAGCCCTGCACAAATTGGAAAAAGCCTATGTGAAGGTTAACAATATCAAGAAGGACGTCAGAAACAAATTGGTCCATTATCTTCACACCAGGTATGGTGTGGTCTGTTACCAAGATGAGCATGTCAAGGCCTGGCAACGCCTCTGGGGCAGGAAGATCCTATCCACGGGTATCGGAGGGATCATACGCACACTTGAGGAAAAGGTGCATACTCCGATCCAAGTCGATAGATGGTTTCCTTCCACCAAGACCTGTTCTTGCTGCGGGAATATCCGGGACATCGGGTTAGATGAACGTGTATATGTCTGCCCCGTCTGCGGATTGGTAATGGACAGAGATCATAATTCAAGTGTTAACATCGAGAACGAAGGGTTAACACAGCTGCTACCGACGGGACGTAGGGATGTTAAGCCTGTGGAGACTGAATCTTCTACTGTGACATCGCTGGAATACCTCAATGGTATTCCCTATGTGACAGCAAGTTCGGTCAGCGAAGCAGGAAGCCTCACTGCTTCAGCGTGAGGTAGTTCACAAGATATTTTGCTTATTGGGGTGTACTTGCGCTTGTTACTATTTTCTTTTCAATGTTAGTTCCAATAGTGTGGGTTGGAATTCTTATCGGTCTCAATAATGGTCTTCAGGCAGTCACAATGACACCTATTGGAAAATTATCTGATCGTATAGGCCGAAAGCCAATTATTCATTTAGGATTACTCGGAACTAGTTTAGTATTAGTACTATATGCAATAGCTAATGGTTTATTCATTCTTATTATCGCACAAATTATTCTCTCATTTGCTTTTGCGGGTATTTTTACAGGAGAAAGTGCTTTCGTAGCAGATATTGCTCCTGAATTCAAGCATAATGAAATAATGGGTTTTTTATCGTTCACGCTCGGATTTGCTTCGCTTCTAGGCTCACTTTTTGCCGGAATCGTGGCAGAATTTTGGGGATTACGTATTATGTTTATGATCCTCGCTATCTTGCCCGTTATTGGATCAGCTATTGTATTTTTAAAGGTAAAAGAAACTGTTACACGATCAAATCCTACTTTTACGGATCACTAAGTAACAGGAGGCCTCATCGCTTCTGTATAAGGTAGTTCATAAATAGTATAATGAGGGTAAAAAATATTGCCTTTCGACAATCCCTTAAGTTGGTGGACCTTTTTGTCCCTTATCACCTTGTGGAGCATCTGGTTTTTCTTCAGCTGGACCTTTTTGTCCATTATCACCCTGTGGAGCATCTGGTTTTTCTTCAGCTGGTGGATTCTCTGATGGTGTTTCTGGTGTTGAATCATTATTTCGTTCACGGTTTCGGTTTTGGTGTGGATCGGTTGTTGCATCACAATGACACTCACACTTGCACTCACAATCGTATGGACATTCGTTGTCGCAATCACATTGACATTCTTGTAGGCATTCAGGACAATTTTGACAATTGTCAGGACAATTTGGACATTCGTCAGGACAATCACATTGACATTCTTGTGAGCACTCAGGACAATTTTGACAATTGTCAGGACAATTTGGACATTCGTCAGGACAATCACATTGACATTCTTGTGTTATTCCTGAGACTGCCTGTGCTTGCACTGTTGTGAATGAGAAAACTAAAAACACTGCTAATACAATTGAAATTAAAACCAATGAACTTCTAGATAATAACTTACTCGTATGATCACCTCCTTTGTCATCAGTTCTTCCCTCAATAGTGATTTTTCAAAGTCTTTCAGGTAAAATCTAGTACTAGAAAGAAAAGCAATGTCGATAAAACTGCCATTTTAGCGCTTTTCCTTTGTCAAACCTGATATTTTTCGTTTTAATAACACTGCATACCTCAATAAGACTAAATATTTATTCTTTTAGTTCTAAATTATTCGAACAGGGATTCGATTTTTTTCGAATAATTCTAGGATGAGCAGTTTAGAAAATCCACTATCCTAAGAGAAAAGATAATTTTGCAACAAAACACCGTGATCTTGCATATTTAGATAACATAATAGAGAATAAGTTTTCATACAATTACGTAAATTAAATTGCACTATATTGAATCCGGGCGATAATTGAATTCTATCTAAAAGTAACCAAGTATTTTGTAGCAGAAACAGTTGTAAGAACTTGATGAAGCGAATGGGGTTTTTTCAATTATTTTTTCAACCGTAAGAGCATTGATTTTCAATAAGCATATTTTATCACAATTGCTGTAATAAAATCAGAGGCATCTTCTGCTACATCCGCTACGTTCAAGATATCTAAAATAATTTCTTTAACAAGCAAAGTAGCACCAATATCACTATTCTTTTGTTTGAATAAGTGTTCTATTAGCTCATAACCTTTGTTACGAATATCTCTTCTCATTTTCTCAACATTTTCTGCTTCTTCGAATGCGCCTTTAAAGTCTTCTGCCAATAATTCCATTGCTTTTGAAAGATGTTCTGAGAGTTCTGTTACTTTTCGAGACAATTGCCATATTTCATATTTCATATTTTGATCTATTTCCCACAGCCAGGGCAAATACGCTTTCAGAGCCCGTATACTCTTTTCAGCAGCGTCAGCGACATTATCATTCATTTCAATTATTTTTAAGCGATCTTCACCTGTTAATGGAAGAAAAATTCCCTTAAACAACAGTTCTATCAGTTGCTCTTTTAACCGATCTGCTTCGGCTTCATTTTTTATAAGTGTTGCACAAAGTGTATTACAGTCCCCCTTTTCGTACAACGCTTCGAAAACTTCTTCTAAATTAACAATACACTCGATAACTTTGTTTCTGTGTTCTTTAAATAATTCTAATGCTCTGTTCTTACTATCTCGATCAGATATTGTGCCTTTCAATGCCATTTCTTATTTCCATCCTGACATATCGGTTTGATTTAAATAATATAAGTAATTTCCAAAAATGGGACGAGAAATGATTGTTCTACCTATATTTCTGTTACTCATTTTAAGTATTTGCGGTGCTTCTATTGTTAGCTTCGGCATCGGTAGTAATGATGAAACCTTTGCTCCAGCCGTAGGTTCGGGATATTTAAAGTTGAAAATCGCTATAGTTTTGGCTTGTGCATTAAACATCGCTGGCATCCTATTACTTGGAGACCGAGTAGCAGAAACACTAGGTAAAGGCATTATCTTAAAGCCTTTAACAATGATTGAGGTCATTTCTATCGTTTTCGCTGTTGGAGCATGGTTAACAATAGCTAGTTACTTTAAATCTCCTATTTCTACAACACAAGCCATGATCGGCGCTATTATAGGACTTGGTGCGATTATCGGCTTTTCTTACGTTAATTGGAATGCTATTGCACTAGTTTTCATAGGTTTAGCTATCTCTCCCGTTCTGGGTTTTGTTATTGCATACCTTGCCTACACCGCATTACAAAGAGCGGTTCTCTCGAAAGTCAAAGGATTGAATGATGTAGAAAAAAGAGAAAAACTCTTTGCGCAGATGCTTCTAGTTGCTGTTATGATCACACAGTTTAGCAGGGGTGCTAATGACATAGCTAACGCGATAGCGCCTTTAATTCATGCGGTGGAACTCAATACTTTGTTGATAATTGGAGGGATTGGAGCAACTTTTGGGCTTCTGATCCTTGGAAGAAGAGTGCTTGTAGAACTAGGCACTTCGGTAGTAAAATTAACTCCTTCATCAGCTTTTGCCGCTCAAATCGCAACAGCCCTGGTAATGTTTCTAGGCACATGGTTTGGATTACCTCTCTCCGGAACTGCAGTTTTGGTGGCGGCACTCATAGGCGTAGGGTACGCCAAAAAAATCAAAGTAAATACACGTACCGTTAAAGGAATTGCCTTTGCTTGGGGTGTCACCTTTCCTGCATCGGCTTTATTCTCAATAGCGATTTATACTGGACTACAGTTTTTCTAGTTCAATAATAAAATCGATAAACTATATTAAGTCCCGAATCCATTTTTTAATCGAGGGCGTAAAAAAAATGACTCGTAAAAAAAAAGTTAAAGATAAAAACAACGCTAGAGAACGAGTTTGGAAGATAAGAGATTCAATCCAAAAACTTGAAGATGTTAAAGATAAGATAGTTGAATTTTTGAATACTACAGATGAGTCAATAGACGAAGCATGGATTACAGACGTTAAAGAAGTTTATTTTAGTATCGTCTCAGCATGGGAACTGCTTAAAGGAATCAGCGATGATAGGACTCATTACGATAAGTCGGCTTGGTCTTACTTGGAATTGGCAAAAAGTCGATTAGAACAGTCTTCGAGTGAATTAAAGATTTTGGGTAAAGATGGAATAAAATTAGAGTCAGAACTAAGAGCTACATTTAAAGTTTGTTGGGAACAGATCTCTACTGAATTAGAAAATTTAGTGGGTAAAGAGGAACACAAAGCACCAACTCAACGTGTAATTAAGTACAGCGATGAAGAATATCATCTACCGTGCGCTATTTGTGGAGAAGTTGAGGCGGGCTTTAAAATTGGGGTTTCCAGTATAGATGGCAAAAAATACCTGTATTATATTGGAATCACTACAACAGCATCTTTTAGTTTGAAGGATGCTAAAAAGGTTTTCAGTTTATTAGAAGAAGACAAACTTGCTGAAGTCCACGATTTTGCGCATGAGTCCCCAGCTCTTGAAGAGGGCATGGATGCGTATTGTCCAAAGTGTGATAAGATATATTGCTATAACCATTATAACGTCAGCGAACAGTGGGACGAAGGTTTTTATGACTGTCATTATGGAACATGCCCTTTAGGACATAGAAGAATTATACTTGACTAAATACTTCTTGATATCGAAAGAAGAGGGTGAAACTTTTTTGAATTCTTTTTATTTTTTCTTTTTCTCTTTTTTACTCCTATTTTTTGCGTTTTTGCTTTTCTACTTCTATTTCGCTTCTATTACTAATCTGACTTGTGCAGTAATCACTTTAATCGGAGTCGCAAGTTGGGCGCTTATATCTGTCGTGATAGCTAGTATGATGAACCTACAGTCACCCTTCGCGCTGATTGTCTTCTCGATAATGACTCTAATAGCATGGATATTAATTCCTCTCTATATTAAGAAAATCAAGCCTGCTTTTATTATAGGATTGATTCTCCTGATTATTGGTTTAAGTGCACTAATAGTGACTCCAGGGAACCCGCCATGGTATACTTTTACTAATCCAACTAGTATTGTAAAACAGTTTGCATTTATCTTGGATGGGCTAGCCTGCATATATTTCAGTTACAAGTCCTACAGAGAACTTTAAACAATTTCCCTTCATGTTTTACCATACTCAAAATCAAGCAACTATTCGTGCTTATATTTTAGGCAGAAGGATAGCAATCACAGCTCCAGCCAAACTAAAGCCGGCCAACGCGCTAAAAGCCACAAAGAAACCAAAAATGTCGATAATGTAACCAATTATAGGCGGAATCATAGCTGCAATGCCCATGGAGATTCCCGTAACGATGCCAACAGTAATAGCAACATTATTTTCTCCAAGTTCCGCGGAAAAAGCTAATCCTACAGGAAACGTTGCAAAAATACAGAATCCGATTAGAAATAAAACGATAATTAAAAGTAATTGCGAAATAGCTACTAAAAATGCAAAAACAAAGACAAGCGGTGAAAGTGCTAACATTGTGGTTAGAATAACAATTTTTCTGCCAATACGATCTGAAATAAGTCCAAATAACGGTTGGGCTAATATTCCAGCGCTTAACAGTACTCCTGTGAACGCTCCTGCATAGAGCAATGAAATACCTTCTGCTACAAAAAATGCAGGTAAGAAAGTAGTAATACCCCTGTAAACCGAGGTTCTTAGTGCCATTACAATACTAAGGATGATAACCGGGATTGTTAATGCTTTCTTGATACTATAAGGTACATGTTTAACACTTGAAGTAGAAGACAAATCAGAAGTGTGAAGAATTACCCAGCACGCAACTGCTACTAAAATCGTTGGAATGACTAGTAGAACTAAGCCTAATTGCCATCCGATAACTGTGGAAGCCAGGATTGTAATTAACGTTGGACCAGAGAAATGACCTAAACTTCCTCCAACTCCATGAATACCCAATGCCTTCCCCTTTCCTCCTCCAAAGTCAGTTGAAAGAAATAAAGTTGCTTGTGGATGATATGCAGCAAGACCGACACCTGCAATTCCAGAAAGAAGAAGAAAAATGATATAGTTTGGAGCCGCACCAAAAAATGCCGTACTGATACTGACGAGTATTAATCCTCCAATTAAAACTTGTTTGGCTTTCCCTGCATCACCAAAATGTCCTAACAATGGCTGTAGAACTGCAGGGATTGCTACTAGAAGCATGGCAGCCAATCCTGCTTGAAAGTAACTAAGTCCAAAGAGAGGAATAAGAATTGGTATCAATCCAGGGAGAATCATTGAATAAGTATCATTGAAATAATGAGCGAAACTAAGAGTTGTCAAGCTTTGAGTACTGCTTTTCAAGAAAAATCAAGCCTCATATTAGATTGAATGTTTTTATTTATTGGAGTTTTTTAATTTAGATAACGCTATTAGGAGCAAAAATTTGCACAGGTGGTCTTCAATGCGGTTGATTTATAAGGCTTGCGATGAGTTCAATTTTCAACTTGCGCATAGGACTAAATTGAAATTTGGTATCTCCTACGAACAGATGTGAGCACATTGAACTCAACAAAAGATAATTCTAATCCTTCCTTATTATCAATAAACATAGTAAATTGGTTCTACGCATTTTCGATAATAATTCCAGTTGTTATAATTCCTCTTTATGCAAAATCACTTGGAGCTACATTATTTCAGGCTAGTATACTGGTGGGGATATTCTATGGAGTGAATGCAGTAGCTGGAGTGATTATAGGTTCGCTATCAGATATTATTGGCAGAAGAAAGCCCTTTCTGATATCATCTTCTATAGGAACTGCTGTTGTCTTTCTCTTAATTGCCTTTACAGATGTTCCTTTACTATTGATACTTATGATGGGGGTCTTTGGTGTTATTACCGCAGCATTTTTGCCGTGTATGATGGGTTTGATATCTGAAATCTCTTCTAAAGCTGAGAAAGGCAAGAATATGGGACTTCTAAATACCTCAACATCTTTAGGATGGGCTGGTGGCTCTTTTTTAGGTGGACTTGTAGCAGGTCAATTTAATTTTCAAATAACGTTCATTTCTGGCTGCATTATTGCATGTATTGCATCTGTATTAACAATTTTTATCTTGAGGGAAACAAGAACCAATGTAGATTCAGACTCAACCAGAGATTTCAGAAAAGTCGTCATAGCATTAAAAAATCGATTTTTGCCAAGCAGTGGAGAAAGCAGCTATCTCAAAGAAAACAGTCTCAACTGGTTTTATTTTGTCATGTTTCTAAGATATACGGCCTACTTAGGTTCATTTGCTCTATTACCAATCTTCTTTGCGTCAATAGCATCAACATTTTGGGCTGGGATGCTTGTTGCAATCTATATGGGGGTTTCAGGGGTTCTAATGACTCCCATTGGAAACTTTTCAGATAAATATGGCAGGAAGCCAATTGTTATCTTCGGATTAGTTGGAACTAGCATTGCTTTGGTGCTCTATGCCTTCTCATATTCACTTCTTTTACTAATTGCAACACAGCTATTTTATTCTCTAGTTTTTGCTTCAATTTATACTGGGGGCAGTGCATTTGTATCCGATGTAGCACCTGAATCCAAACATAATGAGGCTATGGGATTTCTTAATTCCAGCATAACTTTTGGAGCCGTAGTTGGATCAATTATAGCTGGTATTATTGCTGAGATGTTCGGTA